>Ga0123355_10015787_pt1 | contig 11879 bp, 6 predicted proteins | sample TergutEmb28metaG_3_FD_89872 | JGI IMG/M metagenome (GOLD analysis project Ga0123355, IMG submission 89872) | Embiratermes neotenicus P1 segment gut microbial communities from Petit-Saut dam, French Guiana - Emb289 P1 | ecosystem: Host-associated > Arthropoda: Insects > Digestive system > Gut ... | reverse complement strand
CCGCCGGTAGGCGAAGTTATTGCCAACTTTTGCGGATAGAGGGGTGTCACGTGGTTAGCGCAACGGATCCCCACGGCCGTTAATCTCTGTTTTCTGAACCTGGAGCCGCTACTTTTTTATTCACGTAGCTCCTCAGTTTGACCTCACGAGGCTGAGTGGACCCCGTTCCAGACCCTCTACTACTCAGAAAATCTGGTAGCGCTGGGGATCGAACCCGGGACCTCTGTATCTGTAGCCAGAAACTCTGACCACTAGACCACAGAGGCGGTCTGAAGCAATAAACATATAATAAAGAGAATATCTTGCAATTTGTTACATATACGTTTCACTCGATTCCTGAAATTTTGGAAGATCTTCAGTTCAAAATTAGCTTGTTATTGTATTATTGCGTTTATTTTTATGCCTGATTAGAGTTACATATTTATTTTTATTCCTGTACCTATATACATGTGGGCCCGGTAGCTCAGTCGGTATAGCGACTGAGCTACGGGCTGGACGGTCCGGGATCGAATCCCGGTGGGGACGAGATTTTTCGCCCGTCCAGACCGGCCCTGGGGCCCACCCAGCCTCCTGTATTTCCCGGGGGTAAAGTGCGGTCGCGCCGTGCTGCTGACCACTAACCCCATTCTAGGTCCGTGGTCATGTAAGAGTAGAGCTATACCTCTACCCACCCTGTGGGCCACACCGGGCCTGTAACGGGATCACTTTACTTTTTACCTATACACATTAACTTACTAACCTCCTCTTTCTTTTGTGATACTTAGGTACTGATCGAACATATGTCGAAAGCGTATTATTTTTAGGTAAGTAAACTTCAAAAAATTTAGTAACTTAAAACTTCGAGGCGTATTTTATAATAAAAACAGTAATAATAATAATAATAATAATAATAATAATTTCTTCTTGTGAAAGGTGATGTATTGTTGGGCTGTTTTACATACTAATCAAATGATGATAAAACTTGTATCGATTAAAATTACTCATATTGCGTTCAAGCTGAGTTAGAGACCCATCTGTCTGTCTGTCTGTCTGTCTGTCTATGCATGTGCGTGAGACTGTAACTGTGTGTGTGTGTGTGGTTATGTGTGTGTTCATGCGTATTCCTGCATATATCCCCTTTCATTACTTCCAAATATATTGCGAAGTGTAGTAACCCTGTGAACTGATCTGGAAACTTTGATTTTGACTTCATTTATAGGTTAATTTTGTGACAGGTTGTGGGCTGTAGAGTTCGTGTATCGAATAAAGAAAAATAGCGAATTTATTATGAGTGCAATTTACAGTATTGTATATATATATATATATATACACTTGTCTTTAATGGCATAAGGATAACCTTACGTGGGGCTAGTCTAAACTCGTCAGAATTTAAAATTCTTGCTTGATTTCTAAGCTTAGCGCATACTAAAATATTGGGGTGTTTAGGATTTTTAAACTGTTTTAAGAACAAAATAATTCATGGCCAAAGTGTATGCAGTTGAAGTGACATGCGTAGTTATTATATAGCACCATTTTATCCACATAAAATATTATCATTCTTTCGCCGTTCAGTCCCTCACAGTATTTCCTTTACAACAGACCTTACAACAGCCGTTCGATTCTTCTAGAAATAAAACCCCTACCTATTGATATCCCCCCCAGTAATACGTGTATAGGTTATAGTTCATGATGAGGTTTTCTGTAATTAGCAGCGACTGCCTCCGGACCGATTTGAACCAGAGATTTCTCAGTGACGAGTCTGAAGTGCTGGCGGCTGGTGGCAAAATTGGGTACGGATAAACTTCTAGGCGCGTGAAATGAAATCGATTTTTATTAAACGATCGATAGGAGCTGAGTCAGTGGTAATAGGACCCGTAGTTGAAAAAGATGGCGCATTTTGTACTAACGTACACAAAGAGGGACAGGCAGAAATGATAAATCCACTGCACATGCTGTGTGAAGTACTTGTCCCAGTTCTCGTTTGAAATATACGTCATAAGCCGTAACGTTCCAGTAGGTACAGCGTAAAAATTGGGAATTATCCAAATAGAGTATATATACAGGGAGTCGTGTATCGGTAGTGGACATGTTTATTTTGATTTATTACTGGTGAGAGAGAGTACATCAGTAGCTCTTTTGAGCAAGTTTATTATAAACAGAGCAAAGTTAAATAAATTGAACAAACAGAGTAATTTCCATATGCAAATTGTGAACTTCACAATGTGGCGAGCCTCATAATCACCAAAATCTTCATGATGATTTCAAATAAACTGAGCAGATCAGTGCAGACTCGTGTGTGGGAGGTAACCAGTTCATATTTTGACCCAATTCCCTAGGAACTATTCTGAATAAACATTCTTGTTCCTCCAATCAACCTTTTAAATATCCGGTTAGTATCTTCATATTCACCGTACTCCCTTTGAAATTCCCAATTATACATCATTAGCGATTGTCTTTCCGGTATTGTCTGAGACTGTATAGTCTGCAGAGTAGTGCGGTTTACAGAGTTATTTGCATCACAAAACTATCACCTGGGTGGTGAAGTAATTTAAAACTTCTGCTTATTATAGCACCCGAACACATAACACATTTTTATGTTTATGGTTCCGTGCATCGCTGATCTATATTAACAACTGTCCAATGAGATGCAACACAAAGCAGTCTATTCATTATTCTGCAAGTTCACTTTACATTTTTCGGGTGTCAACCACACCCATCATCAGGAATACACAAACTATAACTACAGCTTCCGGTACTGGTCAGCTATCTCCCTCCATCGTTGTCAAGCTTGGCCACGTTGGAGGGAGGTAGCTGACCAGTACCGGAGACTGTAGTTATAGTTTTCGGGTGTCAACCGCATCCATCGTCAGGGGTACACAAAGCAGTAACTGTAACTGTTATAGTTTTCGGGTGTCAACCGCATCCATCATCAGGAGTACACAAAACTTTAACTACAGCCTCCGGCACTGGTCAGCTACCTCCCTCCAACGTGGCCAAGCTTGGCCACGTTGGAGGGAGGTAGCTGACCAGTACCGGAGGTTGTAGTTACAGATTTGTGTAGTGATGATGGGTGTGGTTGACACCCGAAACATGCAGAGTGAACTTGCAGAATAATAAATAGACTGCTTTGTGTTGCATCTCATTGGGTAATTATTAATATACATATCAACACGTTCACTTTAGAAGTACCTGGCATTTACATTGTTGTAAACTCTTGGTTCCTATGATTGTCATTATACAGCCGCGTGCTGGTTCTGATACTTTTGTGTTTTCTTTTTATACTTTCTAATGTATCCACCCTTTGTATTTTACATCCCGAAAGATGGCCGCATGGTTTGCCGAAACATGTAGGAGCCTCTTTCCAAACGACAAGTACCAGTCACCGAGTGACCTAGTGCCTCATCACAGAAGAGCAGAGATCTCAGCTGCATCGATGTGGAAACCTAAAAACTCGCATAGTCAGTTAGTAGCCTACTTTTAAATAGAGCACATGAAACTTTAAGAAGACCTGGCAGCGTTGAATTGGTAGTGAGAACATAAAATTAATTCCACTCCTTGGTAAAATAGTTATTGACAACAAATGCTTTTGCCGCACGCGGGACTTCAGTTTCGATATTTCATGTGACAATTTTAGGCGGATTGGCTTAGGGACAGACAAAAACATGCAGCTAGCTGATAAGATTCCCTAATACCACTCATTGATGAACATGAAGGTTCTTGAAGCTCTTCACTAGGGGGCTTTTCGCATTCTAGGGTGGTAATGATGATGTGTTCTCAGAAGCCTGGCGGCGAGGTCTCGTCCTACCAGTCCTCGGGCTGTACACTGCCGCGCCAACACTGGCCCACGTACACGGCAGCGGTCCGACACCATCAGCAGGTGCCAGGAGGTTCCATGTGCACATCATATCCAACTCCCGGAGCTGTAGCGTCGCTTCACCACCACTCGCACCCCCATCTGCATCACCAGGCTTCACCACCTACACTCACTCAGCTACCCCCTGAAGCTGCAACATCTACCACCGCAGCGATTATCAAACCCCAGAAACAGCCCGTAATCTTGGCGGGTCCCGCGCTAGTAGAAGAGGAGCATCCCACAGCAGAAACACCCCTAATGGTCACGAAAAGGGAAAGTACTGTCTGACTAGTGACCAAGTTGTAAAATTGTTATTTTACAACCAACCAACAGTGTGAGAGGTTAAAACATCTTAAGACCGTTCGCTTACGGCGGGATACTTCAAGACTATATACATACTTTTTTAAACTTTGATATCAAGTGCCCTTTTTTAATCGTAACAGCCTACCACAAGACATGAATTTAAAACACAATGTTATTAGTGGTGTGTGTGATTTCAGATTAAAGATTGTGGATGTTTATGTTTGTCTGTTGTAAAACGATATTGCAAGAACCACCCTGTAACATAAGGAAGCCCTCAAACGTAATTGAAGGAAACATAATTGAAATCAACGAATCAGAAATATACATATATGAAATATTTAACTTTTTAAGTGTAAAAAGCGGTGAGTTTTTGTGTTTTTTTTAAATATTCATACAACATTCCTTCAAATTTTTTTCATTTGCACGTAAGTGTGTGTGTGTGTGTGTGTGTGTGTGTGTGAAATAAAACAACCTTGGACTTAAAGAAACACTCATGAATCGTGAGGTTATTATAATTATTTTTTCCAAATAAATTAATTAATGATTATTAAATCCAAAACAAGTGTTATCTTTGCATGGTGTTCTTATCTCAGTTGCTGAAATTTTGGATCTGTAGATGTCTAGCGCAAACAATGACTGTCTTTAAATTTTATTCAATTGACCATGCATCTCCGTATAGTCCTGCAAATTAAACCAACCTGGTGCACATTATTCTCACTATATTTCGTCAGTTTTATTTATAACCTCCACATGTTTCGGACTTCTCCAGATCCATCATCAGGAGGAATAACTGTCTTCATACAACACTTGGTATTTTGTTATTCTGTGCAGGATCCTTTCTGCACACCAGACAGCTAGCTATCCGGAATAACAAAATACCAAGTGTCGTATAAATACAGTTATTCCTCCTGATGATGGTCCTGGAGAGGTCCGAAACATGTAGAGGTTATAAATAAAATTGGCGAAATATACTGAGAATATTGTGCACCGGGTTGGTTTCATTTGCAGGATTCTCTTTAAAATATAGACCGCAGTAACTTATTGATAATGGAAGGCCGGACAAAACCCCACTCAAATGAATCTAATGTGAAATAAAAAAATCCTGGCGGCACCAGTCACCTCTGCGCCAAACAACACATGGGAGCGTTTAGTATGAATAGACGTAACGCTCTTGACTTCAGAACTGGAATGAGTTAGTGGTCAGCTCCACGCTCTGACCGTCATAATCTCTGAAAAATGTTTCTCGCTACCAACTAAATGAATCTTATAAGCTAGCTGTCCGGATGTGATGGTGGAAAGAAATATCTCAGTGCTATTAGTCGACCCTCGATATTCCACCCTTTCGCTAGTCTGTTTACAGAGTGAGATAAACCACATCGGATGGATAACCTGTTGTGACCCCATTCAGTCATCTTCAAGGAATTATTTCTAAAAGACACCTTGACATCTGCTGTCCATATATGAGACAGCGTATTGGAATCTGAGTTAAACACACCTTAGTGATGTGTAACTGCTATTTGAAAATTGTAGGAAATTAGATATTTGAAACACACTGAAAAAACAAGGTATATTACAGTCACAGCAGCGTATAAATACATGTAGCTGATTCGGAACTGTTTGCAGTCAACATCACGCGAAATGGCCCGACATAAATTTAAACTCAGTTTACATAATTGTTTGCCAGGGGAGTCACTTGGATGATTTAATGTGAAGAAATGTCGATGGAAACATTTATTTTTCGTTTACTTTATATGGAGGCCTGAAAACTATATATATACATTTAAAGTGTTTTAGGGGCAAACTCTCTGTAATCTAGCAATCTCATAATCAAATCAACCACCAATGAACACAACAAACGTAAGAAACTTTAAATAATAAGGTAAACAAATTATAGAAGGAGTAGGACAAATTAACCACATAAGAGACCCACCACCAAAAACAGATATAATTAACAAACCAATTATACCAAACACCATATTATAGCTGGCCTCAACCATAGAATAAGAAGGAACAAAATTAAAATCACCACACAAAACAAAATAAAATAAACGGAAAGTATAACAAACCGTCAAACCAGCCGATACAAAAAATAAAAAGAAACCAGGTATATATGAACTCCCCTCTACAGTCAAGGTGAAGTTAAAAGTAAAGGCAAACTTGTTCTTTTACATGCCACGAAGGAGTATGGAAGGAGTGGAGGAGCAGACCTCCTCATTCTCAACATTGACACAACATGGAAGTAGCCAGCTGAAAGGCCGGGTGCGATTTAGCCCCGGAAAAATCTCCCCTACCCCACCCCTCGTTTTAATAGAATAATAGGATAAGTGGACCCAGTAGCAGGGCAGAATGGAATTTTGGATTTGAAACAAGGTAGACCTAGGCATGTGAGAATTGTAGTTACTCCTGCGTATGGATGGAAATATAGTAATGTGTTGTGTATCTTCGGAAAATCGCAGAAATTATTAGGATAGTTTGGCTGTGACAGTGAAAGATGAATTGGTGCGAAATGGACTCTTGTTTCCCCCTTGTTTGGGAAACGTTAAGAAGTCAGCTAGGTAAGTCCTCCATGTCGGTATCCAGTAAATCTAAGTCTCTTCTGCATAACAGTCTCTGTAAGTCTGCCTCAAAAACCAGTTTAACTTATTTCCACTAATCAGTCTCCGAATTATGGTAATAGAATAAATCGCCGACTTTTCTCAAAGGAAAATAAAATTCGTGAGCACAGTTTGTGGACCAAATATCGAGTTTCTGGTGTGGTAAAAATAGTTACTACTGTAATTAAAACAATGTAGTGTGTGATTATTGGTATATACAGCTATTAACTCATTACATCAGCTTCCCAGACTGTCCACTTCTATTAAGCTTCTATGTTAATACATAACCTTTATTTTGCCCTAGTGACCAACTGTTCAAACTTTATATAATATCCTTACGTGTGTCTCTAGGAAGATTCGTCGTAAGAACTGTAGTAAGATAGTTGCTAATTACGCCGTATGTTTTACCGCAACTTCATTTCTAATATTATTTAATTCAGTCTGTAATTTATTTTGATTCCAATTTTAAAACATATATCGTCACACTAAATGTAGAAGTTTCTAGAATTTTTTTTTTGTACAGGCCTTTGTGCTCTCCGACGACCCTGGAAGTGAAGGAGGAAGATCCTGCCAGCCAGTCTGCAACATTTTCAGGTAATTGAGATCTGTACTTAGCCGTCTTCGTCTATCTCAGACTATGAGTTAGGGACACAGATATAAAAACTAAATATTGCAGTATTTTATAAATAGAAATATAAAGTCAGGATGGTATGTGTCTTGAATATTTTCCATCCACTCCTGTGTGGTTCAAGACCAAAAGTTTAAGTTATCAGGAATAATTGTTAAAATTTCCGCGCTGGGCTCGTTGAGGGAGCTAATTGATATTCCAGGAATGGAAATCAACTCCATCAATGGACACAAATGGAATGAAGAGTAAAGTTCGTACTACGCTACCGAAGTCGAGCTTAGAATAGGCGCACATTAGAACGTATCGAGACCGAACCTACGTTGTTACTGGAGTAGGAATGTTTTTATTGATTGTTTAGAGCAAACGGACTGATTTCAGTTGATTTCCAGTTGTTTATTCGTGCACAATATGAGCAGTTCCGAGGAAGAAATTGTTATTATGTTTATGGTTCCGTGCATCGCTGATGTATATTAATAATTGTCCAACGAGATGCAACAAAAAGCAGTCTATTTATTATTCTGCAAGTTCACTCTACATGTTTCGGGTGTCAACCACATCCATCATCGGGAGAACACAAAACTGTAACTACATCCTCCGGTACTGGTCAGATACTGTGCAGCTACCTCTCTCCAACGTGGCCAAACTTGGCCACGTTGGAGAGAGGTAGCTGCACAAAAATATGACCAGTACCGAAGGCTGTAGTTACAGTTTTGTGTATTCCTGATGATGGGTGTGGTTGTCACCCTAAACATGTAGAGTGAACTTGCAAAATAATAGACTGCTTTGTGTTGCATCTCTCTGGACAGTTATTAATATGTTATTATGCGTTTGTTAACTGAGAAAAAACAAAAGGAAATGTAGAGACGAAGGTGCTAGGTGCGTATTATGTGCAAGAAAAGAATGGGTTATGGTAAATTTCATTTGCTACATCCGGACTTATTAAATGAGTCAACATTTTTCGAGCATTTTCGGATGACTTACAGAAAGGACTTTTTTTGGCCGGTGTGTTTGTTGGAACCTAATATTTCAAGCGGAAGTACCATTAGAGTACCAATGAGTCATCAGTAGACAGCGGCCTGATACGAAACATTCTTGTAGAGAATCCGAAACGAACTAGCCGATCACCGTCGTGGCCGATGAGAATTAGTGTGCGCGTACTCTAGCACTATAGACCAGCCTCGTGGTCTAGTGGTCAGAGTCTCTGCCTACTAATCATGAGGTCCCGGGTTCGACTCCCGGTTCTACCGTGGGAATTTTCCCTGAAGGGGAGGATTCCCGCGGTCTGGGTAGGTTAGTAGAATTTAGGTTTAAGGGCCCTCCTAGCACTACATCCTCCTATATCACCACTCACATCATCGGGACAACGTAACCGCACCTCATGGGCTTCCCAACCTCAGAAGTCTGTTACACTTCTGCTATGCCCAGGAGGGAAGACCACGAAGTCCACAATGACTTGTGGGTCATTGGAAAAAAAACTCTAGCACTATAACCCAGCGGTGCACACAACGCGGATCGCAGATTAGATGCGGTTCACAATCGGCTTTCACAATTCACATATCAGTCTTTCAAAGGATTTTACAAAAAAAAAAAGTTAGTTGGTAGCTGTCCGGAATTTACCTGTTGTAGGTGGATGAACGGAATTAAGAAGCGATCACATAAGGAAAAAGTTTTATTTGATTTTACTAATGCATTACCTCCTAAATTGCGGCTCCTGAAGCCCGTTTTGCTGGCCACCCCTCCTGTAGCCTCTCATCTTGCTCAACTATCACAATCAATTTCCATATTTCAGTATGTGGAAATAGGGGTATAGGTAATTCAACTTCAATGGATATGCGGCTGATAATTTTCGGATAAATTGCCCTTTTATGTCTCAGAAGCCTAAAGCTCGCCTAAATAATATTTAAAGATACAGTTTCTCTCTCACCATCAACAAAATGTATAGTTATGAAGACCAATTGCGTACTACTCTTTAGAAAATATTTTTTGTTGTTGTACAAATTATAAGAAACGCGTATATATACTGTGTTGGCAAAACAAAACAGAGGATTCATTCATGTTGAAGCCGGCTAATGTGTTGTTGTAACTGGACTTTAGTGGGTTAAAAATAGCAAGTTAATTTTCGCCGGTTTTGTTTTCTGGGGGTAATAAACATCGTGTGTTTTTGTGTGTCGGCGATCGTGGGGTGGGTGGGTGATGCGTGTCCCTTTGTTCTCCTATATAACTTACGAAATCTTTTGTAGATTCTGATGATACTTGATAAGGACGATAATAGGATAACTGTAATTGTCTGTGTTTTAAAAAGTGTTATTTTAGGATCAGAGGGACAAAAGGCATCAACGTATAATCTTGAATTTGTGGAACCAAGTGTCAGAGTAGCGATATTACGCCGCGCCTGACCATAGGCAACTCAGTAGAATGTTTACTAAATTTCGCATTTTTCTGAAATAAAAAAGGTAAAATTAAAGTGATCCCGTTACATGCCCGGTATGACCCAGAGGGTGGGTAGAGATATATATAGCTCTAGTCTTCCATGACCTCGGCATTAGAAGGGGGTGAGTGGTCAGCAGCAAAGCCGCGGCCACACTTTACGCCCGGGAAAACCCCGGTATCCATTTTACAGGAGGCTGGGTGTGCTCCAGGACCAGTCTGGACGGGCGGAAAATCTCGCCCCACAGGGATTCGATCCCGTACCGTCCAGCCCGTAGCTCAGTCGCTATACCGACTGAGCTACCGGGCCCACGCATTTTTCTGAAATATTTTAAGTAAACCACGAGAAAGTTTATGCCTCTTCACACCGGTGCCGTTTTTAATTATCAAAATACACGACACGTTTCATATAAATTATGAACTCATAATTTTTTTCTGATTTACTAGCTAACCAGTCTTCGTATATTTGACTCTTAATGGTTTATTGACGTTTTCAAACGCACTGAGTAATATAAATTCAGCACGGCCTGCATAATGATGCTTTGCATTCTTGCACATATATATCAGCACACATAAATTCAGGGTCTCATATTGAGTTGAATGCAGTGTCGCTACCAATTCTTACGGCCGCTAGATTAGTGTTATTGATAGCAGGAAAATGAAAATTGGGTTAAAATAAAGCGTGGGATAAATGGATATTTCCAGTTGCATTGGTGAAAAGATGCCCAGAGAATTTAGATATCAATTGGTATGGTCATATCAAACGGATACGTAAGTAAAAATTAGTATCGCCAGGAAGGATAAGGAGATATTTTATATAAGTGGAAGGCACACTTATGTTTAGTTGCGGAAGTTTAAGGTTTGGAAGATGAAGCAGTGGTAGCATGATTACAGACGCGTCACCTGCAGTGTAGGCTGTAAGAACAAATCGCTAAAGACGGCCAACCTACGCTGCACACCAACACACACACACACACACACACACATATATATATATATATATATATATATATATAATTCACAGTGTTGGCGCGTCTGTCCATCATGCTGTGTAACTCGAAAACTCATAATGATAGCCGGAAATGTAAATACAGAAGCTCATTTAGCATGGAAACCCCAGAGAAATTGTTAATTTCGCTGTTGCATGCATGAATTCGAGTGCAATTTAGTTTCTTTCCCCATTACTTTGTACATTTTCTGTCACACTCGAGGGAAACACTTTTACGTTGCTCGGTAAACCTAAAAATAACGTTTCCAGAAGATGTAAATAGGGATCACATACACTTCTCGTAATTTTGATGTGTATTGGACCGTGCATCATATTGATAACTGAAGAATAATATGCAACTACATGCCACTTATTAATTTATTATGCTTATGTTAGGCTCAACATGTTTCGAAGTCTGTTACAGCCTTCGGTCCGGACACTCATCCATCCTGCCTGCACTTAACTTCCAACCAGCAGCAACTCGAGAACCAGACGGCCTACGTGGTAACGAACGCTAGCGTCGTGAGCTCCTGATGATGGGTATAATGGCGCCCGAAACATGTTGAGCCTAACATAAGCATAATAAGTTAATAAGTGGCATCTAGTTGGATATTATTCTTCAATTACTTCTCGTAATGTTCGACGACAAACTAGTACTTGTTTATAGCGCCGTTTTTTTGGGTAAGAGAAAAACGCGTTATCATTTCAAATTATTCTGCATGGACACGCCAGGGAGGGGACAAAGTCAAGGGGAAGGTCGAAAGAAAATTAAGTACGTTTGTGTTATTTTCACAGCAGTTAATATTTGTGTTGTTATCAAAGCTAAGACATCACATAGTTCCGTCAGTTGGTGCCAGCGTCTACCATAAATATAGACGCAATATTTTTATCCTGAATTTTCCAACCTACCCTAAGAAATTTTACAAAAATCTTTTAATCCTTTTTTTAAATACTTATTCGGACGAATTTACATCCATACAGACACTCTCAGTGTGGTGCATATGAATGCTATCCCACTGATTAGGAAGTTGTGTCGGTGTTGGTATAGATTTATATTCCGAAGGCATTCGGAACACGAATTATTATTATTATTATTATTATTATTAT
>Ga0123355_10015786_pt1 | contig 11879 bp, 10 predicted proteins | sample TergutEmb28metaG_3_FD_89872 | JGI IMG/M metagenome (GOLD analysis project Ga0123355, IMG submission 89872) | Embiratermes neotenicus P1 segment gut microbial communities from Petit-Saut dam, French Guiana - Emb289 P1 | ecosystem: Host-associated > Arthropoda: Insects > Digestive system > Gut ... | reverse complement strand
TTGTGGTGGTGGTGGTGGTGGTGGTGGTGGTGGTGGTGGTGGTGGTGGTGGTGGTGGTGTCGTGGTTGTGGTGGTTGTGGTGGGTGGGGTTGTTGGGGGTGGTGGTGGGGGTGGTGGTGGTGTCGGTGTGGGTGGTGGTGTTGTTGGTGTTGTTGGTGGTGGTGGTGGTGGTGGTGGTGGTGGTGGTGGTGGGGCAGTGGCAGCAGTGTTGTTGTTGTTGTTGTTGTTGTTGTTGTTGTTGTTGATGGTGGTGGTGGTGGTGGTGGTGGTGGTAGTGGTAGTTCAAGTTATCAACCAATTGCCAAATACTTCTTCTAGGGCAGTCAGTGAGAAGTCTGCTGCACAGGCTGTGACACAGTCCTGCATGAAGTGACAACATACTGCTTCTTCTGTTCATTCTTTGACAAATGGTGCCAAATATAATGTAACACAACAGTAGGGATTTAATGCTTCTTTAAATAACATAGACCCTGTGATTCTGCGTACCCTCACAACTCACAACACACCAGACTCCAAATAAATTTCGGTCATGCAAATGAATGTCATGAAATGTGCTGGGATTTTCAGAACACTGATATCTGTTATTATGGCTGTTTACATTCAGATTTACTGTGAACTGTGCCACCTTGCAAAACTCTCTGTTCAGCAGAACACAGTTCTTGCATGCGCTGTGTCTCCAAACACATGACTGAATACCAGTCTCAGGTTCATGTGCTGATAAAACGTGAACTGTATCTGCTAACTTGCTCTGCAAGAATAGATAATATTTTCCTATCTTGGGGACACGGTTTTCTCAAAATATTTCCTGCTTCTCACCATTCTTCAAGAATATGCTACAAAGCATGAACTTAGAATGACTTACCATAATGTTCTGTTCTATGATTTGTGGATCATCGCAGACTGACTCAACAAAGAAAAGCTTGAATCCCATCTTATTTACAACAATCTCCTTGATCATCTGCCGGCGATCCCACGTCGAATTGGTAGCATCAAACACCTGAAAATGAAGAACAATGATAACGTATAGATATAAACAAATTGTGACAAGACATGCACAACTTTTGTGTAATGGTCAATAAGAAGCACATCTACAAACTGATGATTTTTAAAGTCACTCAAACTTAAAGTTATTGAACTTGCTCAACACACCATCTACTCGTATTCGCACGTGATTCACTCACTGAACAAAATAGCTGAAGTGGTAATGCATATGACTTATGGTTGGGAGGACCCAGTTTGACTCTCATCCAGAACAGTGGTCCTGACTGACATTTTTCAGAGTTGTCCTCAGTCTTTCTATAAAAATGACACAATAGCAGCTCCGTTAGGCCATCACTGCTTCCTTTGAAATCCTTTCCAGTTTATAATTCATCCATCATCGTACCATTTCAGAAATACCAAGCCTGATATTCTGTGTGTTTTGTAAGGCAAATAAACAAATAAGCAAGTTAACTATGCCACTAAACAAACGCTGGAAAAATAAAATCATACGGCAAACATATTATACATTGAACTCTGTAAGAACAGAGTAGGTTAGATGGGTAAACAAATTTTCCACGAGTCTAGCAGCCACCTCAAAATTCTAGGCACCAGAAAGGGACATGAAACAAGCTTCACACTGAGGACCTGCAGATAGTAGGTACCACAGTACAAATTTAGTCACCCAGGTGACCTGACATCTGAGATTTATGCATCCCTGATATACAGAATACTGTCCACTGGGATGTGATGGAATGCATTTGGGCTGAAATTTACTGACCCTTTGCAGAAACATACTGTCTCCTCCTTGAGGGTGTAAAGGACTATTTCAGCAAAACAAAGATGAAGGAAGTGTGGTTCCCTGAAATGTCCATAAATTCCTGACAGACTGCAAGGTATCACATCCCAGTGGACAGTCTTCTACATACTCATAGCTGTGAGAGTTCCAGATCTCATAATAATTATGAGAAAAAGGTAAAGGTCACCCTATAACATGCTATGATGGCACAGAAGCAATGCAGATGTATAGGGTCTCAGGGCTGGACAGTAGTAGTACAAAAAATCTTGTGCCCACCAAGCTTCAAAACCCGAAGCGTCCAGCCCACAGCAAGTTGCTACACTGACTACATTATCCCGCCCACAACAGTTAGGTGTAGCTAAAACAAAATATAAAAATGAACAGCATGATGGAGGGGTCATGTCATGGTCATCCACACGTCCACATCATTTTTCTCATCCATAACTTGGCATGATTGGTGAAATTCATTAAAGGATCCTACATAAAATCAGCCACGTCAGTTTCATATTTCTTTGTATCAGTTGACTAGAGCACTGACTGTCACATGAACGTTTATTTGCACTTATTTTCTTCACTAAAACATATGTGTATGGCAAGAGTGAGAACAAAGTCTGGTATTAGACTGAGATCACTTTTCTAATTGCCATTAGCAATTAAGAAAGACAGCAACTATGTATACACATACTGTACACTACTGGATTGTAGGAGCATGGCTCAAATACAGGGTCATGTGTTAATTTAAACCAGTAATGCAAATGTTTAGCAGTAATATGTATGTCCACAATATATGTGTGGGTGAGGATAGCGCAGTCAGTGTAGAGACTTGCTACGGGCTGGATGGACTGGGGATTGATTCCTGGTGGGGGCGAGACTTTCTGCAACCGTCCACACCAGCCCTCGGGCCCACCCAGCCTCCTATACAATGGATACTGGGTCTCCTTCGTAGGGATAAAGAGGCCAGGGTGTGGTATTGACCACCCACTCTCACCTAGTGCCAAGGCTAAAGAACGAGCAGAGCTGTACCTCTACTCCATGCCCCCCCCACCCCACCCCAAGGTCTTCATGGCCTGTTCTAGGGTGAACTTTACCATTACACAACACACTATATGTCATTTATTTATCTACTCAGCTAATTTTTCAAAGAAACGTTGAGTACAACTATTGCTTGGAAATTCAAATATGCAGTAGGAAGCCTGCACAGCTGTACAGTTTTGTAAACTTGGGGTTCAAGCAATGTGCTATATTCAATATTTGTTATTATGCCACTCACTGCAACTTCACCACCATTTTCTAGCCAGGTGCACACATCTTGCAGAGCATCAAACGCACACTGTGTCCGGATAGCCATGGCCTCTTTGTTGTCTGGTCTGAAGAACTCATGGCTTTTGTATGCAGATGTTGCATGGCGTCTATATTCACCCAAATTGAACACTAAAAAACACAAACCACTGTTTATGTAACACGACCTTGTAAATTAACCAACGAAGAAAACTGGCCATGAATTTATTTACTACATACAAGGTAAACCACCTGTATGGGGATTACGTCTGCAAGGCTGTCTAAAAAGGGTCTACAAAACTTACACAAACAACTTACAGCTTTGTCATCCTGCAAGACCATATGTCGGTCTCTAACATGTATTGGCAAAGCGCCTAACATGCCACATGCTGGTCTCTGTGTGTTTATTTGGTGTCAATTTAAAAGTCCATGCTAAGCAGCAATAAATCTGTCTCTTAAAATTTGATTATCTATATAAATGTATGCAACATGTTGTATGTATGTATGTGTGTATATATATATATATATATTAGCACTGCAAACTGCTGCAGAGGGGTGTAGAGGGGAGAAAGAGGTAGAAGAAAGCAAGAAAAAAAGGAGCATTTATTTGAATATGGACTGGCAGTAATGACAGCACAAAACAATTTGAGATCAACCACAGTAACTTACTGATCAATCAATTATCCATCTAATTATGCAACTTGAATTTTAGTTTCTTTTGCATATCATTAACTTTCAGTTCTGGGGTGCAGCCGGGCTCAGCAAGTGATTGGCTGCAGAACCACACAGTATACACTTTATGTGACATATTATCCTAGTGGAATTCTGACAACCAGTTAAAAAAATTGCTATTGTGATGAAATAATACTCCAACAGAACTCTTTCGTCCCTTGCTGGTTGTGAACTTACGCCATGAAATGCCAGTCAGCACACCAGATGCTAGTATCTTGGAGCAACAAAATTACGAAATTTGTCGCGATGAAATGTGAACTGTAGATTGTCAGAATTCCTAACCTTGTACTCAGGCACATGCTTCATCACCTCATACACTTACTGTGAAATTTTTCCCCATTAGAACTATAACTTTCACATTTCAAGATATGGAAGACAAATGGCCATGTCACATTACTATACATCAGTTTATACGGTTCTGAAAAACCATACAATCAGAATCCTACTAGTAGTCTTTGCTTACATATTCATCTACCTATACAAATGTTCCCTGATTACAGTAAAAATATCAATATTATCAACTTTAACCTTTTGACGCCTAACGTCGACTATAGTGGTCGTACCACACCGCTAACCTCTAAATGTTTCATTTTATATATTTATTCAACAAATACAGGTACTGAAAATTTTAAACATGGTATATACTCTCCGTTTTTTCCTCTTCAAAATGCAGTTTCTTTCATAAATCTAACGAATTTGGTTCCTGTATTATTCACATTTTGTATACAGAGTGTGCTAAAATTAAAAAAATAATTCCGGCGCCAAAAGGTTAATGAACAGATTCCAGTTAAATGTGACATAATTATCATACTAGTGGTTATTACCTAATTATCTTTAACTCTCTATGCTGACAAATACCAAAACAGTCAATACACCAACTTGTGTAAACTGGAAGCAATACTGGTGCCAATGAACACTATTTGAAATTATGTATGGTGATAGACAACTGAAACCTATGTAATTTAATAAAGCATTTCTTTGGAAAGTAAAAAATTACAACATGGTGGCCAGATCATTCTTTTGATCTAAGGACAGATAGCTGGCAAATCACTTTTACCTTCATCCTTGAAATGTATGCAGTGACATATCACAAAATCTTTCACTAACAGTGTTAGAGGTCTGAATATCTACAGTACTACGTTCTTCTTTGCAACCCAAAAATGCCTGTCCCAACAATGCGTTTGTTCATTATAAAATGTAACGTCCCTGTCAGCTTACTGCTGTCTACAGCAGATCTGAGAGAGAAAATCCATGAAAATGAAGTAACAAAACAGGATTACCTTTTGTGTTAATGCCGATCCAGTTGAGGTACCTGGACAGTTTCTTAGAAATGTATGTCTTGCCTCGGGCTGGCAGTCCCACCATGGCAATGACGTGAGGACTGTTGACATAGTTGGCACGCTCACCTGCACAACACACGAACACTCATGAACAAAGAGGCACTTCTTATTTTCTTAAGAGAATCCATAAATTGAACTCATAACACTACAAAGTACAAGAAGGAAGTACAAGAGGTTTCAGGTGGAAAGCCTGAAATAGAAAAATGATAGAAATAAAGACTGCAGTCACAACAACACAGTGTGATACAGCTACAGCAGTTCCGGTGGCTCCATCACTAGGCCTCTACATTAAATGTCGTACAGAGAAACTGAATTAAATAAAGAAATTTCGAGATCTCTGTTCCTTCTACCATTATAATTACCCATAATTTCTGTGTTAATATTGACATTTCAAAGCCATTACATGCATAAAATTATAAAATGGATTAACACAGCATAATAATTAAGAGAAACTAAGGTAAAAAACATATCATGTACAATAATTGTATTTCATTCAATGGGCACCTTCATTTCATGATGTTGGGTACAGAACAACACTACTTCGGGTGAACGGAATTTGGAGAAGCGTTTTGGTATTAAAATCTGCCTAGTGAATAGAAATATCACGAAAGATAAAAACACATTACAGACTGGTTGCATGTATCACAAGAACTAAGTTTTCTGTGTTTGTGTGTGTGTGTGTGTGTGTGTGTGTGTGAGACAGAGAGAGACAGAAGGTGTCACCTGTGTTGACTGCAGTCTTTGTTTAGCAAAATGGTATGTTTCATACTGACATTAAAAAGAAAAAAAGGAAGGAAGAAAGAAAAAAAGGAAGGAAGAAAGGAAGAAAGAAACAAAGGAAGGAAGAAAGAAAGAAACAAAGAAACAAATAAAGAAAGAAAGAAAGAAAAAAGAAACAAACAAACAAACAAACGAATAAAGAAAGAAAGAAAGAAAGAAAGAGACAAGTTTTGACCATTCAGTACTCAATTCAGACTCAACCAGGAGTTATAGAGTTATTCCAGTACATTGGTTGAGCACTATTTTTATAGCTTTATAATGCTGAAAAACTGGTATCAAAAGGCATTCAGAGTAATGCAGCTCTGTGGCCAATACCAAAAAGTGTCATACTACACAGTGTGTTGAAATTCTTCTCAAACAGAGCAAAGATTTAATCCTGCTATTCGTGTATGGTCGATATAAAAGAAGCTGTCTGTAGCTCAGACTATATCACTTCAAATGGTAACACAATTAGTAGATAACAATTTGGACAAATGTATAACAAAGCAGTCAAGGCCTAATTTTGGATATGACCTGGTATATGGCTCACTGCAACATCTGACACACAGGCCTACCTCTGACCTCTGCACTCTGATAACACTCAACACATATTTTTTATGCAGTGCTTGTGTAACTGACCAGAAATGGGAGACTACAGCTTACCCATGACCTAAACATACAGAATGACAAGAGAAAACCTGCCAACAACCACCGCAGACAATGCATCAGAGTGTTCAGTGCGCTGGCTGCCATGAGAAAATACTTGCTGGCATTTTCAATGATACAGAAAAACATACTAAAACATCTTTCACAGTTTTCTGAACATTTATGGACACAGTATGTTAATATTTTTCTTCTGTATACTAGAGAAAATGAATGAGATGGGCTGGGCATGTGGCATGTATGGGTGAGGAGAGGGGGGTGTATAGGGTCTTGCTGGGGAAACCGGAGGGAAGGAGACCACTGGGGAGACCTAGGCATAGATGGGTGGATAATATTAAGATGGATATCCAGGAGGTGGGATGTGGGTATATGGACTGGATTGGGCTGGCCCAAGATAGAGACAGGTGGCGGACGCTTGTGAGTGCGGTAATGAACCTTCAGGTTCCGTGAAATGCACGGAATTTCTTGACTAGCTGCAAACCAGTTAGCTTCTCAAGAAGGACTCTGCACCATGGAGTAAGTAAGTAAGTAAGTAAGTAAGTAAGTAAGTATACTAGAGAAAATGATTTTTAGGCTTTTTATTGTTTAGTTAAAAGTTACAGTAGGCTACAAGATGAACTAATAACCAGAGGAAAACACATTTCATCTATCATCAAAATTCACATGCTTTAAAGTTCAATGCAGCTGACAAAATTGCAAAGTTGTGTGACAGAAAATTACAGATCAATCATCAGCACTTAACCGATTTGACTGCTGATTACCAAATATTCTATACTTCTTATTGCCAATTGTTGATATTTAAGCAAGTGTCACAGTCAATGTCTACATCGTTAGGCTCTGCATACAATGGGACAAAGGCCTGAATCCTGCTTGGTGCTTGTATGTGTCTGTGTTCTGTGGTACTGCCATATGATGGTAGAGGACTTGCAAATGGATGGCCCATTATGCAAGCATAACTCAGTGACCCAGGACGATTCACTCTCTCACGCTGTCAGAAAAGTTCTGGGGCAGGATATGTCACAGTAAGGAAGGAGCAGATTAGGAAGAAGAGCATGGGAGGTCCAAAGAAAAACAAAGAAATGAAGAAGAATGTAAGAAAGCTGAAATTCATTCTGCAGCAAATGCAGCTGCAGATCACAGTGGCCACCATCTCAGGCTGCTCAGGTACTGCTCACGCCATGGGTTTCTCTTTCCTGTTTCACATATCGCCATGTGATGGGCCACACTCAATACAGTTTCACATATCGCCATGTGATGGGCCACACTCAACACACAAGAGAACTTAACTGTTTTTTTTTTTTTTTATGTTTTGTTGACCGTGCCTCTCGGTATAATCTTAGTAATTAACCAACTTAATGCACAAAATCTTGTTTTATAATAAGTTCATTATATGCCTCTACATGTTTCGAGCACTATGTGCTCATCATCAGTAGGTCAAAATCGTAATATACAGCATCTGGTATCATCACACGTGTAGGTGGCTGTCCGGTGCACAGGTTAAGAGAGGACTCATGCTTTGTTCTTAGGTATCTTGGATTATTACCGTTTACTCTTACGTTCACATAGGTAGGTATTAGTTGTTTAACCCGCCGAGTTAAATTCCATCTGCCATTTGCTGGCATTATTAGGAGTTCACCATATTCTCCACGTTAGCAGGATAAGGGTTAATCCTGCAGGTTTTTTTACACCAGATGGCTGCATTACTCTTATACAATTGTATCTTTGTGTTCTTGTATTGATGTACTTGCTTTGTTTGTTTTGCTTCACTAATTTTGACGTTTTGTTGACCACGCATCTCACTATAATCTCAGTAATTAACCAAACTTAATGCAAAAAATCTTGTTTTATAATAAGTTTATTATATGCCTCTACATGATGTTTAATTACGAAGATTAAAGCATATAATAATATTTATTTACTGCAATTGGGTTGTCACCCGGTGGCAGTGATTATTTTACATGTAAACAAAACATGAAATTGGTTACTACTACATTTAAGTCGGGAGGGCTACATGAGAAGCATGTAGTGGCAACTTGGAATCTTGGGAACCATCTCAGCATTTGCTAGAACCATCTCAACATTTGCTGGAACCATCTCAGCATTTGCTGCTGTCTGAAAGATTAAGTGATAAGGATGTTCTACACTTCAAGGTAACTAGGCAAAGAGAAGATATTAAGACTATAGACTATGAAGAAAGAGAGAAGGAAAAGAAATGTAAATGACAGTTAACAACTGCTGACAGATACCATAATGAGCTTGCACTGTTAATACCATGATGTCCGTCGGTCAGAACACAAAGCACCAGCTGCTACATAACATCCTAACTCTCTCTCTCACAATCTTCCACTCCCAACACCGGCATTAATATGTAATTAGGTTCATAAAAATTTATGAGAAGATCGTCTAAATGTAAAAATCATTACGTACTCCCGACATAATTCTCAGAAATGACAATGTCAATATTTAATGCTCAAACATTAGCATTCCACTGTGGTGCTTGTAACGTCTCTGGTTCAATTCAAGGCTATTTGTACCTGTACTTCATGTGGTTTCAGCAGTCCCTCCAGCCAATGACAGGGCAGAAACTTAAAATTAGCCATGACTCGTTGCTCCTGTGTAGGCCCTACTACCAAATGTTATTCATACGCCTCCAGCAATTTCTCACTCCCTCAAAACAAAAACGAAGCAGATTAACACAGTGGTAATGTCTCCGACTCTTGAATCGAAAGGTATCTAGTTCAATTTCTTTTATATCATTTACAGGCCTGCATAAGAAAGGCGGACATGTGAAATTCTGAAGTGGCATCAAGTTCAAAGTCATTATTTGATAACCTTTGAAATTTTGTTTGGTGATGGGAGATTTAAAAGTAATTGGCAAGAACACAGACAATAACAATATTCCACATGAGTACAATAATTTACCCTAGCCATGATTTATGAATTGTCCCTTTAAAGCAATTGTTACTATATATTACATGCTTCAACAGTGCAAACATCTACATTCTGCCCACCATACATTGTATTTACCGATTTCGTACAACTCCCAGGAGCAGTATGGATTATTTCCCCAGGCAACGCTAACCCACAAGCTTTAGTAATGGAGGACCGGGATTTGTTCTTGTTTGGTAGAAAATCAATTTTTAAATATGAATGTTAGTGAGAAAGCACTGTCTCATTTAAAAGTTAGAAGTATGAAAATTCCACACAGCTTCAGTGCACACTGCTGAAAGTATAGTCATTTTTCAAACAGGGTGTCGGCTTTTTTCAATAAGTCTTCTTCCACTTTTGAACAAGGGCACGTATTCCTGCCCTCTGACAGTCGCTCTGCTGCCACTGGCACACGTCATGAGCTGCGTGATCTACCTGTGTCCTCGCACTCTGGGTATCAAAGGTCCAAACTGGCGAAAATCTCACTGCAGCGAGGTCAGTACTGCAGGGACGTTGCGGTAGTACAGTCCGCACAAATTCTGTGATTGAGCAGTGTGCATACTTGTGTGTGTGGGCCGCCATGGTCATGGTAGAGCTACACTTCTGGCACTTTTCTTTTTGGGACGAACTAGACGAAGGTGAACTTCAATACAGAGGTCAGAGTTCATTGCTGTCCCCTTCAGTACGAAGTTTACAGGACTAACACCTTTCTCATCCCAAATGCCGACGGCGCACTTCGTCCCTGGGGATGTCATGTGACGCCATTCCATTGAACGCCACTTGGATTCAATTTAAAATGGTGGACCCAGGCTTCATCTCGCACGTCAATTTACGACAGGAAGCCCTCGCCTACATCACATGAGCACAAGATCAGTGGATGTCCTCTCATTCCCTCATCGTGTTCGTCTGTCAGCATTCGTAATCCTGCACAATCACAGACTTCGCCCATCCAGCATTCAATATAACCTTATCCTCCACAACCTTGATTGACTGATTAGCACTGGGTTGGAGCCCTTACGGTCCCGATGCACCTACACCTTATAAATGGGCCCTGTGTGCCTCATAATCTGATATCAGCTCAGGAGAGCCGATATCAGATACCAAAGTTCCAGACGGCCCCCAGACTTAAAATCTTAATGTCCTCTGGGTCCAAGAAAGGAACCCAGATATGCTTTCCTTTTCTCTCAGAAAGTCCCGGCAAGCGGATCCTCTCCAGGTTCCCCAAAGGGGCCTCTATAGAGAGAAATACCCGCTTACAGGGCATTTTTACATTACCTCTTGATATATCTCTTCATCTCAAAGGCCCTAAGAAAAGAGCGTCCCTCCTTGTTCCCCAAAAGCGGGGCCCATATGGAAACAGACGCCCATTCCAGAGCCTTACTTAACATATCTTTCGGGGTCCCCTGATTGCAGGTTCCCCTCGAGCGTAAATAGGCCCCTATGGACAGGGATGCCTGTATCCGGAGCCTTCCCCAGAGGCCCTCCGCAATGAACCTCTTCAGAGAGAGAGGGAGACGCTCCACCCGTAGGGCCCCGTTCATCCAACTCTCACAGTCCCCGCTAGACGAGTCCCCATTCCAGGCCCCCCTCCGCCACCTTCAAGCAACTTCTTTCCTTTGTCCCTTAGTGCCCGCATCTCCTTTTGTCCTCTCGCTGTTACAACGGTGTGTACTTTACATCTGTATCCTGCAAATGGCACAGTTTCGGTCGTAGAGCTGCCACATTTTGACGTGTTACGTCAAAACTGCGTGTTTACACAGAATCGAATTCGGACATACAAAACATACCCAATCATAACCCCTCTACCTCAGTAGATGTCGATCGGTGTGTCTCGAGGCTGTCAGTAAAGAACGATGACATAAAACTACATATGAAAGACAGAATTTTAAGAGCGAAACACCGGTAAAGACATTCCTAAACACAAGCAAACACAAAATTAACAAGACAGGCAACGTATATACAGGGTGATTCAGGAGGAATCTGCACTACTTTGGGAAATGATAGTATGAGTGATTCTAAGTAAATAAGTTCATACGAACATGGGTCCGATTTTGAACGGTTACGGAGTTATGGGCGTTTTTTAATTCCCGTACACGCCCTCATGTGAACCGCCCTTATGGAACCAGCTGGCGGCTGTTTGCATTACAAGCATTACTTTTGCCAGCTGACCGCATCTGAATGAATCAGCGGAAACTGCAACGAGCAACTAGCGCAGTTCACAACCGAGCGGCAGCCTGTGTTGCGGCCGGCGGTGACATTTTCGAAAACCAGCTTTAAGAACAGATCAATTCAAATTAAAGGTAATTTCACGAAGTTAACTTTACATTTATACTTTAAATGTATCATGTATTGTGCTGGTTTATTATTTTCTTCCGTTCATTGTCAATAATCATTACCTTCTA
>Ga0123355_10015785_pt1 | contig 11879 bp, 17 predicted proteins | sample TergutEmb28metaG_3_FD_89872 | JGI IMG/M metagenome (GOLD analysis project Ga0123355, IMG submission 89872) | Embiratermes neotenicus P1 segment gut microbial communities from Petit-Saut dam, French Guiana - Emb289 P1 | ecosystem: Host-associated > Arthropoda: Insects > Digestive system > Gut ... | reverse complement strand
TCACGCCTGCGTTTTTCCTTGTCTAACTGGTACACATTCTTTTCCGTTGAGAGAGCCATAATTTCCTCTTTGGTTTTTCCCTCGAATAGAAATAGGGCTGTGCGCTTCATTTCCAAAAACAGAAAGGGCATACTTTTTATAGCTGATGTGTATTTCATTTTCAATTACATCAACCTCCGTTTTCGCCCTCGTTCTTATCCGCATTTTCATCTGGCACCATTACCACAATATCAGCTATGTCACAGTTGAGTGCTGTACATATTCGTGCCATCATATCCATGCCTACAGATTGGTCTTTTGATAGCTTCGTAAGTGTAGTGGTGCTAATGTCTGCAAGTTTGCGAAGTTCTGTTTTTGTCATTCTTTTATCGAGCAATAGCTTCCATAACGGTAAGTAACTAATTTTCAATTTGAAAGCCCCTATCTCATAACTTTTTAGCTGGCTGTGGGCTGGTGCAATCCATTGACATATAATGGCAATATGAATGGGTAAATACCGAAAGCGTTCACCAAAATTTCCCCACAAAGATAAGTATATCACAACACTATTTATATTGCAACAAATAAATAGTTTTTAATAATTGAAAATGCGTATTTGCAGACAAATAAATTTTAATCAGCGTATAATATTTCAAAAAACCGAAATAGTGTTCTTGAAAATTCTCTTTCCAGTAGGTATAATGAAAAGAGGAAACTGTATTTCCTGTTTGCGAAGGGAGTGTTTGAAGATGTGGAGAGAAATTGAGGAACTGGGTATAGTTACGCTTTATGATGAGCCACACCTTAACACGCCCTTTGGGATAGTCTACATAAAAGTTGACTACGAACGGTGCGGGTATCACGCCGAACTGCTACCAAGCGATACAGAAACCCGATACAAAATTGTGCCGACCGTAAACGATTCACAGAATTTTCCTCTCATGCTTGAATGTAGTATCTCTGTGCCAAAGGCAAAAATCGGTTTTGCCAATTGGCCGAGAGGGGAAGCCCCTGATATATTGGTAATTGATGATGACGATGATAGCGATGTATTGATTTTAAGTGATGAGAAGCACGGCATTGATGTAAAGATAGCGTATAACAGCAAATTGTATGATGCTGATTATAAAGGTTCTTTCGGTGGTGCATCAAGCGCACCGTCAATGGAAATCCCGGTTGGCGCAAAAGAATATTTGGAACAGGCATACTTTATTATCTCGTGGCGAAAGGATTACAAATAATGTCAAATTTAACGAAGATAAAAGAGAGTGCATTGCCACATATCAAAGAAAAAATCCTCTTTTCAGAGGACGGCAATACATTTCTGATAACCATGAGCCAAGCTGGGGCAACCTTAAATATGCAAGATAATTACGCCGCCTTTGAAGCATGGGCTTTAGTTGCTAAAGCTGCGGGTTACGAGCGTGTGTTATTATCTGAAAGTGAACAAACGGAAGAAATGCAAGGCATTGAAAAACTACATTACAACCGATTCCTGTACAGGGTTTCCTGTTTCCAAAAAGGCTTTGAGTGGTTTAGCGTGTCCGATGGGCTACAAAATAAAATCGGCAAATTTGAAAATACGGAATTAAAACAGAGGTTATATATCAATGCCCCTCTGTCAGAGCCGAAAGTGCCAGACGAGAAAAGCCATGAAGCCGTCATGGAAATGTTGCTTACCCAAGACAAGAACCGTAATTTGCTTAATTCCTTACTTGGTACAAGCATTAAACAGTTTTATCAGCAGCTTCCAGTTGGATTGTTTGGTGAGCGTGTAATAACAGCCAATGCTATCTTTCCAAGCGATAAGGCCGCCATTGATATTTGGGGGCTAGATGGTAAAACCTTCCACTTGATTGAGTTGAAGGTTAGGGATAACCAAGACCTTGGCGTATTGTCCGAAGTATTTTTTTACGCTTGTTTCATTAAAGATATGATTTGCTGTAGGCATTTGGAAAGGGAAAAGCCCGCAGACCTCCAAAAGAAGCAATACCAAAAAGATGGTGAATTTTATCGTGGTTATCCTAAGTTGGTTGAAGCTAATATTGATTCGGTCGTGGCGTACATTCTAACGGAGAGGAAGCACGGCAAGTTAGACGATGCCTTTGCCGAATTGATAAAATGCAAAATTAAAGGGATTGAATTTGCAAAAGCAATCTGCCACCCATTATTTGAAGCGGTCGAGAGGTAGTTATGAACGCTGTAGTATACAGAGGAACACATGAAATCGGCGGTACGCTAATTGAATTAGCAAGCGGAAAATCCCGGTTACTGCTTGATGCGGGTTATCCACTGTTTTTGAATGGCAATCCGATTGACGATAAAGTAGCGAATCAACCGCCAGAGGAATTACTAAAGCTGGGGGTGTTGCCTGGGGTAGAAGGTTTATATAAATGGGATTCACCAAGCATTGACGGTATTATTATCTCACACGCCCACTTAGACCATTATGGGCTTTTGAAGTATGTACACCCGGATATTCCAGTTTATATTTCAGCCGGCACGAAAACGCTTATTGAAATTTCACAGAAGTTTCAAATCTGCGAAGCCTATCCAATAAATGCCCGATTATTTGAAATGTATAAGCCATTCGTTATGGGCAATTTCACGGTTAAACCCTATCTTATAGACCATTCGGCGTTTGATGCCGCCGCATTTGAAATAAGCAGTGAGGGTAAAACGGTAATCTACTCTGGTGATTTTCGTGGGCATGGTCGGAAAGCAGTATGCCTTGACCGTTTCATTGAAAAAGGTGCAAAACAAGCCGATGTGCTGTTTGCAGAGGGTTCAATGGTTTCAAGGAGTGACGAGCGTACCATTTCAGAGGACGAGTTGGAAATGGCCGTTGTCGATGAAATAAAGGCACACAACGGCATTGCGCTTTTTCAATCGTCAAGCCAAAACATTGATAGGATAGTCAGCTTCTACCGTGCAGCCTTGCGACTTGGCAAGCTGTTTGTCGTTGATGTATACACAGCAAATATACTCCATGAACTTAACGCATTGGGTAAAAAAATCCCTTACCCCTCATATGACAAAATGAAGGTATTTTATCCGTATCGCCTAACGCAGAAGGTTTTTAATGAAATCGGTGCGGAGTATGCCAAGCGTTTTTCTGCCTATCATATGCCAAAGGAGCAGTTAAGCGCACGGCAGAAGGAAATTGTTATGCTCGTTAGACCGTCCATGAAAAAGGACTTGGAGCGATGCAATCTAGCCGATGGGGTTTTAATTTACTCCATGTGGCAGGGGTATCGTGAGAGTGCCTATCAGCAGACATTTGAAAAATGGCTGGGTGAGGTTGGCTTTCGCAATGTTTATTTGCATACGAGCGGTCATGCCAAGGTTTCCGATATTCGCCGTTTGATAGACGGTTTAGAGCCGAAGAAAATCGTACCTATTCACACCATGCAGCCCGATATGTTTTTAGATTATTCCGACAAGGTTGAGTTGCAAAAGGACGGAGTATCTTTTTCCGTGTAATAAGGGGATTGCTTTAATAGAGGTTTCAAGAAAGGATTGATTAGTATATGGGTGTTTCGCCATTTGGCGGTGGGTTTGATGCAATGTTTACAATAGTGCCTGTACTTGTGGTTTTGGGTTTTATTTTAGTGTTCGGAATAATCATATTCAGAATGATAAAAGGTGGGGTGGAATGGAGCAACAATAACAATTCCCCCATTTTAACAGTAGATGCAACCATCGTGGCAAAGCGAATGGCAGTCAGCAGACACAACCACATTCACCACGACAATCATGCAATGAACCACCATTCCGCATCAACGACTTATTTTGTCACTTTCGAGGTAGAGAGTGGCGATAGAATGGAATTGAAAGTGAAAGACAAAGAATATGGGCTACTTGCCGAGGGTGATGTAGGCAAGCTAACATTTCAAGGCACGAGATATAAGAGCTTCGAGCGCGAAAGAATAAATAAAGACGAGGGGTTAAAACAATGAAGGTAAAAGTGATTCAAAATCATACTGGCGAGGGGCAGTTCCCACGGTTCCCCACTGGGGCAAAGGTTACGCTTACAGGCAAAGAAGATGATTATTTCCGTCAATGGTTTCCATGTGAAATAGAAGGGCATCAGACCTATATCCCCGAAAGTTTTATGAATGATGGCGTGTTGTTAATAGATTATAACCCTACGGAACTTGTTCAAAATGTGGGTGATATTTTAGAAGTGCAAGAAATTGTGAACGCTTGGCTTTTCGCTTCCAACGAAAGCGGACAAACAGGCTGGATTCCTGCGGAAGCAGTTGTTAGCGTATAAACCAATTGTATTAGGACGGTAGGCAGATGGAGCATGAAATTATAGAACGATATTTGAATGACATATTAAAGCCACAGCTTACCGCTTTCGGCGTGTCCTCAAAATTCATTAAAACCGTAACCACAACGATTAGAAACCAAATATACTCCTGCGTGTATTATTGGATAGATGAACAGTTCCGTAAGGGGCTTCTTCTTATTGGTTCAGAGGAAGGGCTATTTTACGAACCCGAAGCCGATAATGAGATACGGAGTTTCGTGGTCGTGGCTATCCGCAATTCTGAAATTGAGTGGTTGCAGACTGATAATTACGCATTGGCGGGGATTAAATCAAGATACGATGATTCTTACGTTAAGCACATCACTTCGGAAGCTATCAAATATTTCAAGGACGTGGATTTTTCCATTCTTTCTGAAGAACTCGAAGAACCCGAAAATAATGTATATGGTGAATTGGCAGACAAATACCCAGCGGCCTTTCTTGCGCTTATGGCTCTTGGAACGATAGACAAGCAAGTATTCGGCTACAAAAAAGCCGAAGTAGTTGATATGCCTGACTTATCAATCCTACCCATTGAGAAGAATGTACTTAGAGTAGAATCGCACGGAGAACGGACAGACTTTACTCATACTATGACAGACGGCATTGCTTTCTCAATAGACCAGTCTTTATTGGATATTTTGAAAAATTCGGTTGAGAAAAAAGTGCCGTTTATTAGCGATAGCTTTAAGAGCGTTTCACGGAATATTGAAAAACTGCTACTGATTATGGAGTATGTTCTACGACACGACATACCGTTTGTAACCTCAAACTACTTCATCACAGACGATTACATTGAACGCCGAGTAAAAATCATACGAGCAGGGCATGACCGTGAGGGTATAATTCGCAACTGGAAGAACAGCAAAGGACTATGTGAGAATCACGCATATGCCCTAAAATGGGCTTCTAAAGGATTAAAGTAATGCGGGAAGGAGCGTTAGCCCATGAAAATTTTAGTTGATGCCGATGCTTGCCCGGTTAAGGAAATAATCGTCCGACTTGCAAAACAACGAAATATCTCTGTCACCATGCTAATTGACACCTCGCACCAAATAAATGATGGCTACAGCACAGTCATTACCGTGGATAAAGCCGCCGACAGCGTAGATTACGCCTTGATGGGCTTGCTTACTCGTGATGATATTGTGGTTACACAGGATTTTGGCCTTGCTGCTATGGTGCTTGGAAAGGGAGCAAGAGCGATAAACCAAAACGGTATGGAATACACGAACGACAACATAGACAGGCTACTGATGGAACGGCATATTGGGGCAAAGGTGCGGAGGGGTGGCGGAAGAACAAAGGGACCAGCCAAGCGTACTTCCAAAGATAACGAACAATTTGAAGCCATTTTTAATAATATGCTTTCGATATAGGGCTTTATTGAGGTGACATATGACGAAACAAGAACTAATTGATTACTGCCTAACCTTCCCGGCAGCTTATGAGGATTATCCCTTTGACGATACCACGACACTAATTAGGCATAGCGGGAACAAGAAAATGTTCGCCCTTGTAGACCACTTAAACGGTAAACTCCATGTCACCATGAAATGCGAACCCCTAAAGGCTGATTTTCTACGCAATGCCTTTGAGAGTGTAACCCCCGGTTATCACATGAACAAAATACATTGGAATACTGTTTATGTTGATGGTGATGTTCCGATTGATGAACTCTACGATATGATACAGCATAGTTATGACCTGATTAAGCCCAAAGTGAGGAAGCGAAAAAATATTGGAAATGATTAACTTTACAAATCGAAATATTGTTCTTGACAAACTCATTTTCCTATGCTAATAATAAAATAGGAAAATGAGTTTCTTGTTTTGTTCATAACGAGGTGGTTATATGACAGAAGATAATAAATTCCAATGCGATGTTGATATAATCCTTTCCCATAGGCATGACTTGGGGGCTGATTACTGGACTACCCCCGACAAGCGGTTGGGAAAAGGTTCTCCATTTTCAACATTAGACAGCGCTCATATGCTTTGGGAGCTTGGTGTGGAATCCTCAAGCCCAATTTTGGTAGCGGTGGCTGATTTGCTGTTTAGTGTATGGAGAAAAGACGGACGGTTCAAGTTGTCACCAAGCGGAGGAATACTCCCTTGTCATACAGCCTATGCCACTACCCTTATGTGTCGCTTGGGTTATGTAGAGGACGAACGCATACAGGCAACCTTGCGACACTTTTTAGATACCCCTTGGAATGATGGAGGTTGGCGATGCAATAAGTTTTCATATGGCAGGGGTCCAGAAACGGAACACTCTAATCCCTTGCCTACGCTTAATGTCCTTGATGCTTTTCGGTATAGTGCCTATCTAAATAACGAGCCATCACTTGACAAGGCTTTAGAGTTTTTGCTTGCTCATTGGAGAATTAGAACGCCGTTGGGTCCGTGTCAGTATGGAATGGGTACACGATTTATGCAGATTGAGTACCCTTTATGGAGTTATAATTTATTTCAATATGTCTATGTTTTGTCTTTTTATGACAAGGCAAGGACAGACGAACGATTTTTAGAAGCCTTTAATGCGCTACAGGCAAAACTTGTGGACGGTATGATTGTGGTCGAGCGTAACTCACCCAAACTTTCAAAGCTAACATTCTGCAAGAAAGGGCAACCAAGTGAATTGGCGACAAAACTATTTCACGAAATTGTAGCCAATATCAGCAAGTAGATTTTATTATTTTCAGAAAGGACAAAACCATGAATAACACTAACAAAATCATAAGGCATGGAATCAACGAAGAACTGGCAACTTCTGAAATTGTGGAAGCTGGTGATTTTTTCTTTGTTGGTTTCTGTGTTGGGAACGTGGGGCAGTCCATCGAAGCGCAGATAAACGGTGCATTTGATGATTTAAGCAAAAAGCTACAGTCTGTTGGTCTATCGCTTGAATCGGTGGTAAAAATTGATGCCTTGTTCCGTGATGTGTGGAACATACCAGTCTTGGAAAAGGTTATCAGAGAGCGTTTTGACGGTAAGTACCCAGCACGAAAATCACTACAAACGGAATTTGCCCACAAAGGCGGGCAGGAAGGTTTATTATTCCAGTTAGATGCCGTGGCATATAAGGCGAAATAATAGAGGTGTGTATGAACTTCGGAGAAAAATTGAGGGAACAGCGTAAAAGGCACAATCTATCCCAAGAGCAGTTGGCAGAGATTATAGATGTTACCGTCAGAACCCTTGGCAATTATGAAAATGGGAAGTTTCACCCTAAAGACCGTAAGATATATTTTCGGTTGGCTGAATACTTTGGTGTGGACGTAAACTACTTCTTAACGATTGATGAGGAATTTTTAACAGCCGCCGCCGAAAGCTACGGCCGAAAAGGGCAGATAGAAGCCGAGCAAATTTTACGGCAAACTGCCGCTTTATTCGCTGGGGGCGAACTGTCTGAAAAAGACCAATTGGCGTTTCAGCTTGAAATGCAAGAGATATTTTTTGAATCCAAAAATCTTGCACGGAAGAAATTCACACCAAAGAAATACAGAAAAGATAACAAAAATGACGGTGATATGGGGTGATGGTATGGGCTACATATTTGAAGAAGCCGAAAATGCTGCAAAGCGAATCGGCAACCGAAACCCCTACGACCTTTTGGACTTCATCGGAGCGAGGGTGAAGTTTTCAAATCATTACGAGCCAGATGGATTAAAGGGGTACTCAACCATACTTCACCGTCAGAAATTCGCCGTTATCAATGCTCATCTTAACGAACACGATAGGCGAATTGTAGCAGGGCATGAAGCCGCCCACTTAATTTTGCATACAGACGATATTCTAAAATCCCCAGTCAAAGCCCTGCGGGATTTTAACCTCTATAGCAACAATGGGAAATTGGAACATCAAGCGAATACTTTCCTTGCGGATTTTCTCGTGGGTGATGATGAAGTCATGTACTCAATTTCATGCGACCATGACTATTTTGAATCGGCAAGAGAATTGGTTTTACCGCCGCCATTGCTTGCTTTCAAACTGCACAGTATGATGCAAAGAGGGCATAGAGTTCAAAACCCGGTAGGCTTGCAAAGCAGTTTTTTAGGTAGAACAAATTCATGGTGAATTGGAAAGCACAAATAAACAACGGAGGGCAATCATGGCAGATTTAATTAAAGACGGCTACAACAAGGATTATCTTCACAAACTTGCTACCGATATTCAAGCGGTCTACGATAAATTTCAGGTAGAAAATTTTGTTTCTTCCGTGATGGACGAAACATGGGGCAACTTAGAATTAAAAGGTCGTATGCGCCAAATTACTGTAAATCTTAAAAAGTTTCTGCCTGCCGATTATGCAGAAGCAATAAGTATCATCGACAAGGTTATAGCACACTACGGAGATTGGCTTACTGGTTTTGGTGCAATGTACTTTCCAGACTTTGTTGAAGTTTACGGACAAGACGAATCCCACTGGGATATTTCAATAGCTGCATTGGAGCGATACACCCCACACGCATCAGCCGAATTTGCAGTAAGACCTTTCATCATAAATAACGAAGAACGCATGATGGCGCAAATGTACGCTTGGTCGAAAAGCGATAACAACCATGTACGGCGGCTATCTAGCGAAGGTTGCCGTCCTGCATTACCGTGGGCGCAAGCACTACCAAAATACAAAAAAGACCCTACACCCATATTGCCGATTTTGGAGCAATTAAAAATCGACCCCGATATGTATGTGCGTAAAAGCGTTGCAAACAATCTCAACGACATTTCAAAAACACACCCTGACTTGGTGGCGAAATTAGCGAAGGATTGGTACAGCGAAAATGAACTCACCGACTGGATTGTAAAGCATGGTTGCCGAACGCTTCTCAAAAAAGGAAATCGTGATGTGCTTGCGATTTTCGGCTTTACTGATGCGACAGCTATTGACATTGACGGTTTTTCACTTGGGGCAACAAATGTTTCTATTGGTAATGACATATCATTTTCATTTACCGTCTATACTAAAGAAGCGACAAAGGTTCGGCTGGAATATGGCGTTGATTTTGTGAAAGCCAACGGCAAACGAAACAGGAAGATTTTCCAAATTTCAGAAATGAACTTAAAAGCAAATGAAAAGAAGCCCTACACTAAAAATCATTCCTTCGTAAATTTAAGTACAAGGAAGCATTATACAGGAACACATTCAATTACCCTTATCGTAAATGGTGCAGAGCGAGGAACGCTTGATTTTGATGTAACAGGATAGAAACGTATAAAACATTCGTAAGGTGGTGAAAGCAACCGTGGAGCGTATAATCGCACATTCAGATTTGAACTGTTTTTATGCTTCTGTGGAAATGCTTCGTAACCCACGACTGCGTGATGTGCCTATGGCTGTCTGCGGAAGTACCGAAGAACGCCACGGAATTGTTTTAGCGGCTAATTATCCCGCAAAACGCATGGGGGTAAAAACTGCAATGGCAAATTGGCAAGCACGAAAATGTTGCCCCGGTTTGTATTCTGTTCGCCCACATATGACGGACTATATTCAATTTTCGGGATTTGTCCGTGAAATTTACTCCGATTATTCCGACCGTATAGAAGCCTTTGGACTTGATGAAAATTGGATTGATTTGACTGGCTGCGTGAAAGATTTTAAGCAAGGCGAAAAAGCTGTACATGAAATTAGGGAGCGTATCAAAAAAGAACTGGGTTTATCGGTGTCTATCGGCTTGGCTGATAACAAAATTTTCGCCAAACTTGGAAGCGATATGAAAAAGCCCGATGCTTGTACGATTATCCCAAAAGCTAATTTTAAGGAAATGGTCTGGCCGTTGCCTGTGAGCGATTTACTTTATGTGGGTCCACAGACCACAAAGAAGTTTATACGCTACGGAATAAACACAATTGGGGATTTGGCAAAGGCGAATCCCGATATGTTGAAAAACATGCTCGGCAAAGTTGGGCTTGTGCTTTACGCATATGCAAATGGAGCAGATAATTCAAAAGTTAGTAACCTCGAATATTCTTCCCCGGTAAAAAGCATCGGGAACAGCACCACTAGCCCTCGTGATTTGAATTGCGACCAAGATGTAAAAATTATGCTATACGCACTTTCGGAATCCGTTGGAGCAAGATTGATGGAGCAAGGCTTTTACGCAAGTACAGTAGAGTTATGGTATGTTGGTACAAATTTGTCTTTTAGTTATACAAGGCAAATGAAATTGAGCCGACCAACATTTTTGTCGGGTGAAATTGCTGATGCTGCTTTTTCACTTTTCAAAAAACACTACAGTCATTGGCCGTCACCGCTTCGTAAAATAGGTGTAAGGGGTAGCAATCTTGTTTATGAATCTGCCCCACGGCAATTAACAATTTTTGAAGATGCAGGACAAGACCAACAAAGAGAAGATTTGGAGCGTACCATAAATGACCTCCGTGCGAGATACGGAAATAAAATTGTTCAAAGGGGCATAATGTATATGGACACAGAATTATCAAAAGTTGATGCCAAGAAAAATCACACGATTTTTCCAGTTGGTGTGTTCAAAGAAGGTATGCCCAATTTCCCCAGCGTGTCATTTGGGTAAATTTTGAATAAATTGGAGGGAGCGTATGAAATACGATACCGAAATAGCAGACGATTTTACAATCCGAATCCCTCTTAAAATGTTGCAAGTAACCGAGCAAGACGGCAAGACATGGCCTGTTGCTTTTTATTGGCCTGATGCAGATGGAGTTGATGCTCAAATTAGCATTGACAAAATTATCAGCGTGTCACCTCTAGCGGAGCAAAAGAGCGGAACCGTTGGGGATAGATACGAATGTGAAATTAACGGCTTGATTGAATATATTTACTACACCAAACTCACGCCACGAAAATGGTTTAAGATTGTTCCAGTTAGTGAGCAAGAATACAATGCTTACTATAAATTGCCCGGAGAAGGTAGAGGATAATTTCATGTGCGCCCGATTTGTAATACTTGATGATGCCGAAATTGCGGAGATAAATCAAATTCTAAAAGATGTGAACATGAAGTTTGACGGCACAGGCATTGTCGCAAAGACAGGCGAAATTTTCCCCACCGACAATGTTCCTATTGTCGCTTCCAATAATGGCAAAACAGTTTTAACCATTATGAAATGGGGATTTCCAAAATGGGATAAGAGCGGTGTGATTGTAAATGCAAAATCTGAAACCGCCGCCGAAAAGAAAATGTTTGCCACGGCAATTGCCAGCCGCCGTATAGTAGTTCCGTCTAATGGGTTTTATGAATGGACACGTAGCGAAGATGAACCGAAAATAAAATATAAGTTCAATTCACCCGATAGCCCAATGTTATATATGGCGGGGTTGTATACGGATTACAAAAGCGTAAATTCCGATGAGCGATTAACAAAGCGGTTCACGATTTTAACACGCTCCGCAAATTCCGATGTCAGCGACATTCACAATCGTATGCCAGTAGTTTTACACAAGGACGAAATTGTGCGTTGGCTTCGTGATTATGAATACGCCAAGGCCATTATGAGCCGTGAATCAGTAAGTCTAATTCGTGAAGCTGTATAGCCATAAGGTCGGAAAGTCAAATGCAAATGAAAATTGCCTTTATAGCGTAAAAGCCGTGTATACTGCTCT
>Ga0123355_10015784_pt1 | contig 11879 bp, 9 predicted proteins | sample TergutEmb28metaG_3_FD_89872 | JGI IMG/M metagenome (GOLD analysis project Ga0123355, IMG submission 89872) | Embiratermes neotenicus P1 segment gut microbial communities from Petit-Saut dam, French Guiana - Emb289 P1 | ecosystem: Host-associated > Arthropoda: Insects > Digestive system > Gut ... | reverse complement strand
CCATAAAAGTTGGGGGAATTTCTTGTGTGTCAGATCAGGTGCTAGCTTCTCAAGGACCCAGCCCCATGTAGTTAATTAGCGGGGGGGGGGGGACGCTCACCCTAGGAAGGGCTCCCGTATGTTGAAGTGTAGCCAGGGAGGCTCAAGAGTCGGACTGGACGCAGAGGGCAAGACATTTACACACAGGAAGTTTGTAGTTCCACAGCGGTGAGATTGTGGCTGCTGTTCCAATGAAACGACATAGCACCTTTGATGGATACATGGTTATCGGCTTCTCGAATAACGCCACGTCGCTGAGCAATATGTTCAATAATCTCTAGTCCCTTACTGATGAAGACAACACGTTTCTTCGAAACGTCGGGAAAACAATTTCCTAGTTACGCAGTCTCGCATCTTAGAACGGAATTATCAAACACTTGCGTCTCTGATTAGAACGGAGACACATTCCCTGATCGCCCAGCGCTTAATCTATCCATTTACTGACATACCCAGGCTCCTGAATTACATTAGTAGTATTAAGTAAACACTGGACTTTTACAAAAACACACATTTCTTTACTGTGTAAATATTATCCTTTGTAGCAGCCACGCTTCAATATTGCTGTAGAGTAGGCGTATAAAGGTTTAACATCCCCATAGCCCAGCGAAGTCTTGGGCATGACCGTCCAATTGTGTTATCAGAACTAAATTGTCGAGAGATAGAAACAGTCAAACACAACTGTGCTATTTATTGTAAAAACCCGTGTTTACATAATAATGTTACATGTTTCGGCCGTGCGGCCATCACCAAACATGTCTTCACAAAACACAAAAAGGAAAGTAACGCTATAACTTCCGCGTGTAACACAACAAGTAATTGCATTTCTTACTTATGCAGAAGAAAGTTTTTACTTCCACCACCGGTTTCTGCAGTATAAAGTAATATAGTTACATCTGATACAGAACAGTGAACAACGAAGGCAGCGTACTCCTGATTATGTACATGAGATTTTGACATCCGAATAAGAAGCGTCTCTTAAACGTATTTTTGAATCAATGTAATGTTCTACACTGCTGCCACCAAAAATATACTATTATTGTTCATAAATAACACACAAAAGTTATGTTTTAGCGTTTACATGTACCATAAGGATATTTGCAGGGAAAAGGCCTCTTTCGAGATTATTTTACTTTCCTTTGTAAGGTTTCGGGGTGAGGTGCCCGATAATGGCCGTAAGGCTGGAACAGATAGCATTATTATGTGAAGACGAGTTTTAACAAATAAAAAGTTGTGTGTGACTGTTTATGTCTGTTGACTAAATAGAGAAGTGCTGAAAGCAATTTTAGATACCGGTGTCGTTTAGGTCAACTGCCAAGTTGCAACCTCTCAGAAGGATCTAGATTATTAGATCAGTTTGCGCAGTATTTCCATGAAGTGTGTTAAAAGTTTGCTTAATGTTTCCTTCGGCTAACATGAAGGACATCCTACCTACAATAACGCGAAACCAAAATTTTAAGCTCATGGTTCCCTGCATCGTAATTCAATGTTAATAAAAATACAACCAGATGCAACAGTATGCAGATATTTGTTTACTGCAAAGCTACAAAGCAAAGCTGGAGTAGCTTTGCAGTAAATAAATATCTGCATACTGTTGCATCTGGTTGGATTTTTATTAACAGCCAATCCAAAAGTTTGCGAAGTCATCGCTAGGGCCAAGAACAGCAAGAAGCAGCGCTTTTTTCCATTAGGCCGTAGTATCGCTGAGTCAGTTTCATGAGTTTTGCAGCCATGAAACTTTATGTTACCTCTCAGTGGATGCTTATTTTTGTGAGTGTTGAGTACGATTTGCGATCTGCACTCACTTTTGTTTCGGAATCGGGAAAGCAGAAGTACAGCTCCGGATTTACTGTTACTACCCAGAAACAAAAGCAGCAACATTCTCAGTGGGAAAAAACTACCCTCTAAACGCCTCAAGAAAGTAACTTTAGATCAAACATCGAGAGAATGTTGACGATGTTTTGGACTAAGATGGCAATGGTAACCACGAATTTGCTCCTCCATTCCGGGTGGTTATTACTGAGACATACTGCCACCTCCGACGAAAAGAGTCCATCGAAGACTTCGACAAAGACAGCGGAACCAGAACTGTTTTATTCACCAAGACAACGATCTAGAACACAATGCTTGTCAGTGCAGAAACTTCTGGTCGCTAAAAGTGTAGATGTTGGCAGCCTACCCTTCTTACTGGCCTGATTTTGATCCATAAAATTCCTTATTCTCACCGAGAATATCACAGTCAATACGGTGTCGTTGTGAGGATGACACTAAAATTCGGGATAATTAGCTGACCGTCCTAGAAGCCATTTCAAAAAGTCAGATCCAGCTGGGTTTCAAGTAGAGGGAAAAACACTGGAGCCGTTGAATGCATTGGAAGTTGACTACTTTTTAAGTTATCAGAACGGCAAATGAAAAATGTGATATTATATATCGTTACCGAGTCCGTGCCGGGAATTTTGGATATGGTCTCGTACTTAATACAAACAATGGCGCTGCCTTATATGGAGGAGCCTTACTTCGTTGTGGCTCCTTTCATTTCACGTGCATGTAGTTCAGATTGCAGAAAATGAGCAACGTCATTCAGTCCAGCCACCCCAGAGGGTGACACGATCCCAAGGGACCGCTAACTAACAATTCTGGAACAACATACTACAGCAAATATTGTAACTTCATCACAGAAATGTACAATTTACAACAAGTTTAACCACGACAAGTAATTGTATTTATCACTGTATGTACCATAACACTGCTTCTATTTCTACCTGATAATCTACAATGAACAAAACACGTAATTCTTTTGTTGCTATTGACAGCACTGCTACAGTTAATAAAACCACTAAGAACTTACTATTACCATGAAGCTAGAACAGAAAAGTTCTTTTTAGTAAAAAGTAGGCATTTGTTATTAACATAAAATCTGATAATGGTCAAGATCCCACGACAATTCGATAGTTAGGTATTCGGTAATCCAATTTAATGGAGTTCATTCCTTTGTGTTTGTGGAACAGTCAAATACAAATCGTTTACTTTCCGTGGAACCCTTTGACATTTCTTCAGATACAGCTACATGTTTCGGCCGTTTACGACCATCATCCGACCATTACTATAATATTTTAAAGAAAGGTAAAATGCAATACAGGTGTATTCGCCGTACGTTGTCACTCAGTGGGATCACACAAGTTTACAATAACCATTACAATATAAATGTAGGAAATGTAAAAACAAGTTGTAAACTAGCTGGCAGCTGTAAAATTACAAGTCTTCTTAAGATGCATAACGGTGAAGTTAAAATGTTGATTTGAAGGATAAGTTTATTAAAATAAACTTATATATGAACTAATTAAGAGTCAAGGCGTCGGCTTCGTGATGTAATGTGGAGCTGATAGTTTTGTGTGTGTGTCATGCTAGAATAGTGAATTTGGCCGTATGAATGTATTTGAATGTTTTCACTTATGTAATATATCTGCCTTTATCTTGAAATGCGTCATTTTATTATTCATGTTTCATATGTGAAGATGTCATTAGTACGCAATATACAGTGGTAACAACGGTGTGTTATTTGTCCACGCAGCACCTGACAGCCTGTGACTCATATGAAACACGCCATAATAAAATGACAGATTTCAAGATAGAGGCAGTTAGAGCCTCTATGGCATATAAACACATTCAAACATCTTTATACCGCCAACTTCATTGTTCTATCGTGATACACACACAATACCATCAGCTGCACATTACATCATTTAGCCGAAACCTTGACTCTAATTTTTGTATATATAAGTTTGATTTTAACAATTTTATCTTACAACCTAATATTTTAACTTCACCATTATACATCTCAAGAAGGTTTATAATTTTACAGCCGCCAGGTAGTTTACAACCAGTTGTTACAATTGTATAACATTTTATGCTGTAATTATTATTGTAAACTTATGGGATCCCACAGAATAACATCGTATGATGAATACACTTGTAATGTGGTTTGCCTTACTTTAAAATGCTGTATTAATGGCCCGACGATGGTCGTAAATGACCGAAACATGTAGCTGTACTTAAATAAAGAAAGACAGTTAAGTTCGATGGATAGTAACAGATTTGTTTTTGAATCTGATAATGTGTTTTCCTAAGACCCATTTTTGACTACATTCATGTGACTTCCCGTTGTCTCAACCGAAACCCAAGATATTTTTCACACACAGTAGTGTGTACATTCCTTTATAGGCTAAACCAACTTATACACTGTCTCTATAAAATCTATATTAAATTAATATCAATTTCCCTTATATAAAGAAAGAGACACTTGATGAACAGCTGTAAAAAATTCACTTGGGATGTGTTAATTACTGGTTTAAAGCATGGAACTACGCACAAACATCTATAAATCAAAAATGAAATCACATGAGTGAGGCGTTATATAAGAGGTTATGATGCAGTGAATTTATTGGTCTAATTTAAGTTCGACAATAGATACACAGTGACAAGCAACCCATAAAGAAGTATACGTTACTCGTTTACCTCATCACACGAATTTCACAAAGTAATAATTCCTATTGTATGATTAATCACATAATGATAAGTGACAAATACGTACTGTATTTAGGAAAATACAGGATTAAGTAATATTCTGCTCTAATTTATATTTCAGAATAATTTGTCTTTTCAAGGAAAAGGGCAGTACATCGCAAATGTAAAAAATGAACATATTTCTAAGTTTTATAGAGACAAAGTTTAAGTTATAAACTAGTGTAATGCGGTGCGGCGACCGTCTTAACCACCAACACCATTACCTAAAAGGGTATCCGCCGCCACCACTTTGGACAACACTATGATATATATATATATATATATGTTACTGTAACAGCCCGAATATTGGTAAAAACCTAGGTTTTACCAGTAAATCCTAGCATTTACCATAGTGAGGTGATAAATGTCCGAAAGATGCTTGGAAACGCTTCCATTTCGGGCTTGCAGAGATTGCAGACAGCCGGTCTGTGAGCAAGGGAACTCTTGACACTATTCTTCATGAACATTTAAACTAAATAAACCTTTGCATAAATTTAACAGTCCCACTTTCACTTGGGCACACCATTTACTATTCAAATACATGAATCGCACATTCACTAAAACACATTTTATCTTACATGTATGATCTACCGATAGTGCTACAATCTATGTCATATATGGTGCAAGACACATTGAAATAGTCCTTATATCTTCAGGGAAAATTTTTCTAATTTATTATTAAGTAGCTGAAGACTGGTCAGTCTCTGACTACTAATCATGAGGTCCCGAGTTCGATTCCCGGTTCTACCGTGGACATTTTCCTCGAAGGGGAGGATTCCCGCGGTGACCATGATCTGGGTAGGTTCGTAGAATTTACGTTTAAGGGCCCTCCTGGCACTACATCCTCCTATGTCACCACTCACATCATCGGGACAACGTAACTGCGCCTCATGGGCGTCCCATCCTCAGAAGTCGGTTACACTCCTGCCATGCCCAGGAAGGAGGACCACGAAGTCCATAAGGACATGTGGTGGCATGGGGGGGGAGGAAAAAGTGTGTGTGTGTGTGTGTGTGTGTGTAGAGTGAAACAAAATACACTTACTTGTACGCCCAGACTTACCCACAGGATACGTTCTGAACACTTGGTCTGAAGTATAATATTCCATAATTCGTAAATCCAAAATGAGGTGTAATATGTATCCTTAAACAAGTCGAAGAGGATTCGAATAATAATTCTTGTTGTTGCAGCATAAGAAGAACAGAGTTTCTTTAAGGAAATATAAAAAGTTAATCAGGTGGCTGTTAAATACATGACCGATAAAAAATATTTTATAGTATGAGATTTTCTTGAGGAAATTTTAGCGGTCACTTCGTTGGTAGTAAGTGGGATGGTCGTAAGTCCGGGCGTGGCTATATATCTGAAATCGGAGTTACGGAAGAACTAAGGCGACGGATCAGTGGGTAGTTTGTTAAAATTAGTAAGACGATTTAAATGTAGCATATAAATATGATCCTCACAGTCATACAAGGTTGCGGTTTTAATAAATTAATGCTAATTGTTTGGCCAGATGTTTTGTTGCTCTGAGAACAAATATTTCTAAATATTTAAAATATCTGGCCAATATTATCAAATACAAGTTTAATAAGACTTCCAGTTAATTGCTCGTCAGAGCAACAAAAGCTTTAGCCAAAACAAAAATATCGTTTTATGTTAAAATTTCGACTTATTTCGACAATAGACAATACATTTTAGAACCTCATACATAACAAGATAAAAGGAATGAAAATGTAGAATTACAGTTTGTAGAAATGTCCACACAGCCAACATTTGCCTGTATAACATTCCTTAGTATGCTTCCAGCTCAGGCTTCAGAACATACACGTAATGTGTTACTGGCTACTCGACCACTACTTCCATAATCTACGCAGCCTATTACCGAAGAAGTACGTGCCGACAATTTACATCCATTTCAACTCGTACTGGTAAGCAATCGTTCATTTACAGGAATACAAATAATAAAATTTATAATTAATGAAATGACAACTCACCATTCACATATTTATCTGTATTAAACGTAAGAAGTCTAAAAATGGGCTTCAACTGGAAACAGAACAATTTATTCCCCATCACCGAGATATATAGAGATATATTTTAAATTATAGTTAATTCAGACTGTGTGAAATCGCTTACAGTTTATTAAACAATACCAATTACTTCTTTTAAATTAGGGATTCCATAACCAGAATACGGACCGAAGAGCCGTAGGAGAGAGAAAGAAATTACTTCGTATCGGTGAGGACTAGCGGCGGTCTGCCGTAACACAGCAATGAAATTTTTGGCTTCATAAGAGGCGAAGGGTACCTTCTCAAAGGAACAGTTACAAGCAGTTATTTTGTGGCTTACATTTAAAATGACAATTCATTTAACAACTACTAACACGTCAAAAAGAGTTCTTTCCTTTAAAACAAACCTCACTTCAACGTGACATGTACATTCACCACGAACGAACTTTCGAAGATAGGTTACGTTTGCAAAACAATTATGTTTACTGTAGAGGAAAATATATCACCAAAATTGAAATCACTGTCCGTTCAATTTTGTTTGTTTTTATAGCGGGTGTGGAGTTCTATAAAAACCGATATTGTTTACCATCACTCGTTAATAAATATATCATTTTATGCTCAGGTTTATTTGGCTTATGAACTTCGTCCATTGTCCTGTATTTAAAGAATATAAAACTTCGGAAAGTGAATCTACTTCCGTCCTCTGGCGAGAGGAAAGAGATACGCCTATCAAGCTGGGTGCGACAGACAGCGCTATTCCTAAACACCGTCATTGCTTGACGTGAGAATTTACTTCTCTGAATTTCTCGGCAGGTATTCGAACGACTCAAGCACATTTTCGTAATTTTCCACACTCTTTAACTTAATTTGTTGAACAAGCTTCATCTTTACTTTCTACATCCTTTCCAAATGACCGGGCACAATCATTTATTCAGCTCTTTCCTTGCAAAGCAATGATTCCATATGATGTAGTTCACAGTGTGTGTAGGACACAGTTCCTTTGTAAGGCAAAAACAGTTGACCACATAGTCAATGAACTCCTCACTTCTAATTGCAACTGAATGTTCAGCAATGCGCTTGGGACCAACAAGCGTTACCACAAGCCCACGCAGTAAGAAAATGTATTTTTATCAGAAATGTAAAAAGCCACGATTATTATTATTATTAGTAATAGTAATATTTAGTAGTTAGTAGTAGTGGTAGTAGTAGTAGTAGTAGTAGTAGTAGTAGTAGTAGTAGTAGCAGTAGTAGTAGTTAGTAATAATAGTGGTAGGAATAATTTTGTTTCATTTTATGCTACTTACACTTCTACTTCTTCACTGTCACCACCACCATCACCATAATCATGTTCATCTTTTTTCATACTTCCAACATTACCACTGCCTCCTTTCTGTACAAGAAACAGATGCTTTGAGCACCTAGAGAAATTCAAAATTCCGAACTTGGTTTTGCTCTGTAGAAAAAGGAATCTCATTATAACAGACTGACCTGGTATGTTTGGCAAAGTGTTGTTGTCGAAGCGCAAGAAGCTGATCTCTCTTTTTTCATGCCACCCACTTTCTTTTCATCTTTATTCTGCTCGTTCAATATCACCTTTCTTTATTCTACTGCTTCACTATCATCATTATGGTATTCTTCATCGCCGTCAATAACATCATTCTTTTCGTGTGCAAGAATTATTCCATTTTGCAGCTGTTTCCAGGAGTCGAAAGTTTCTTCTAATTGGTCTTGCCAACAGCCATGATAATTTGTTTATATGCGAAAAATAACAGTAAACAAACTGGATTCAGATAAAGTAGCAACGGGGTCAATACATTTGACTTGCAGATTGCAACATTTCCATTGAATCAATACCACTGAATGCTATAAGTACAGTCACAACAAACTTGATTTGAATAAAACAATATAAAGTTCTAAGAGATTAATCAAGTTACTTGCTGGAAAGCGTGAAGTTTTCTTGGTGTAGTTCATCAGTTAAATTAACTCGGTAAATAAACCAAGTCTTTTTTCCCAGTCCAACCAATTACAAGGTTAGAGAAAGATGGTAGCCTAGGTTGATGGCGGTACGTACGGTGGTTGGAGCTGTCCGGCGGACGTGTGTGTTAAGATTATTGTACGCTTCTTGGAGCATCTTCCAGTTTATTACTTTTTCATTATTACGCTCCATCATGTTATTGCTTTCATTTATTTACGGATGAGAGATATTCTTAGAACCGAGACGCTTTTCCTCCCTCCAGTAAGCTATGTGGCCTCAAGCCTTTGTCATACTGCACAGGGCTGTGGAAAACAAGGTTTCCGTCGAACAACCAATTAAAAAAAAATGATCCGTCAATTAACAATTTTTAGATCAGCAGGCGCAAAGCACTTCTTTTGAATAACTTAGTTTTGTACGCGTAATATCCGCTATGTATGAAACTTTGATCGGACCGCATTCAAACAGGGAATAATAGGAATAACACATTTTAAACGCTCGGCGCAGACATTTTAATTTTTTGACAAGCAAGTAGATCTCATTAGCACCTACCATTAATTACTGAATTTTTTCAGTATTATTATGTAATGACACAAGTATATTATTTGACCCCCCCCCCGCGGTGTGTGATGATGCAGATCTATTAGTTGCCAAAAAATGCAAGTTGAAATAAATAATTTCGTGTCAAGAAGAATTTAGCATGTAGAGTAAAGAGAACATATACTGAAAATACTGAAGATTCTATTTGCGTAACATTTTTCAAACTTGTTAGATTTGAGATTCTCAAAACAGTGTTTCCGACTAGTCAGGTCTCCTGGGTCGTTATGACCTGTCAAGTGGCCGACACGGCGTAAGCACCCAAAAGACTTGAACATTATTTTAATGCTTATCACCTAACCACATAGTTTTCACTCGATCACGTGTTGAAATGTGTACCTGACAGAAGGGTGACGAATTTCTCTGTATAGCTCGATTACTGTTTAGACGGTGAAAATATTCTTAATATCTCTAGCTACATTGCTGGCTCAAATGAGTATAAAGTGCCATCAACACAACTGTTTACTGGTTTTTACCAATATAAATTACATGGCTGCATGTTTCGACCAAAAGCTGTTCATCTTCAGGCCAGTACGTAACATAAGCATAAAACTGCAATTGCAAATTCATTTTATGGTAAGACCTAAATCTCATTCGTCAGTAAAAGTCACGTGTTAATTGACAGTAAGATTTAATATAGTAACGCTGTGTGACGGGATGATAAAGTATGAAAAAGTTGTGTAGATTAAAATCATTATGATGATAGTTGCATACCAATTATAGTACCATACACACAACGGTATGTCTAATGTGAAAATATTGCAATTAGTAATATTCTGATTATTAATTCTAATTAAGTCTCGTAACATTCATTGCATGGAATATAAACCAGCTTTCATTTTATAAACTTATTAGACACGAAACAAAACATACATTCAAAATCCTACATTTACAATAAGCAACAGGTAAATCTATACCAACTGTGTCATTCAATACTTTTCTCTCCTCGTTTCAATTCTTCCTTCTGCTCGCTGCATATAATCCAAGCTAAACAACAAGATCTATGTACACTCTTCTTTCTTTGATAGGTAACCATAATGAATGAACCAATCTATTGTAGACCATAATTGCAAATCTTATTACCATGAGCCACCTAGACATTAAACAATATAGAATGCATGCATAGACACACCTTCGTTCTAGTAATCTGAATATAATAATAATAATTATTATTATTATTATTATTTAATATTTTCTTCTCTTGCCCATGTGTCTTTTACGTTTTTTTTAATAACCAAGTGCCTTCTGATGAGTGAAACCGTGTAGTCTGATAAATAACAATGTTTCAGACGAAACAGCTCTACAGGATGGATAAATAACCTTCCCAGATTCTTACGAAACCTCATTATTTATTCATCAGATTACACTCTCAAATACTAGAAGGCAGTCATATTCATCTTTACCGCTGTGAAAAAAAAACAAACTAAAATATCCTGTTATTTACATCATTTATGAACAGAACTAAAGGCAGATAGGTAATTAAAATAAATCTTATACACCCGTAACTGCAAGCATTGAAGAGGGTGCGATATAAAAAAATTAAGCATTTTGTTATTTCAGTAAATTTATATCAGTCAAAGCCAGGGCTAGGTAAGGCTACCAGTTAGTAACACTGATAGTTTTTCAGTTTTGTAAGGCAGCTGTCAAAGAGATATGCGCGGAACCAAATTATGTATGGAACGCGTCTGCCGTGTTATAATTGACTTTTTCAATGTTCAATTTTGTTTTCTTTCATGTCGGAGGCCTTGTAAGTTTTTAATCAGTGTTATTATATCGTATTTTGTAATCCTGTGGTCTGTGGCTTGTCTGATATTGTTATAATGTGTAGTCTCTCCCTTTTGTGGTTGGTAGACTTGGAAACATAAGCTACCACCCCAGCTACAAAGTCAGCCTTTATAAGGCAGCGCAACACAAAATAGAGAATCAGCTTCAAATCACGTCTTCAAAGACATCAAAAGGAGAGGAAGATTTCAGTTTCCATACAATATTTAATCTACTTGTTGATATTACATATCTTTATGCTTTATATAAAAGCATTTTCTCAATAAAAATAACTTCAATACAATTTGCGCAAGGTAAAAATTGTGTGCGGTGAAAATAACGTGAATGTCTATGTGCCAAGTTTTAGCTAATGCGTGTGTGCCAAGTTTTAGCTAATGTGTGTGTACCAAGTTTTAGCTAATGCGTGTGTGCCAAGTTTTAGCTAATGCATGTGTACCAAGTTTTAGCTAATGCGTGTGTGCCAAGTTTTAACTAATGCGTGTGTGCCAAGTTTTAACTAACGCGTGTGTGCCAAGTTTTAAGTAATGCGTGTGTGCCAAATTTTAAAGCGTGTGTGCCAAGTTTTAAGTAATGCGTGTGTGCCAAGTTTTAAGTAATGCGTGTGTGCCAAGTTTTAACTAATGCGTGTGTGCCAAGTTTTAAGTAATGCGTGTGTGCCAAGTTTTAAGTAATGCGTGTGTGCCAAATTTTAACTTATGTGTGTGCCAAGTTTTAAGTAATGCGTGTGTGCCAAGTATTAGCTAATGCGTGTGTGCTAAGTTTTAAGTAATGCGTGTGTGCCAAGTTTTAAGTAATGCGTGTGTGCCAAATTTTAACTTATATGTGTGCCAAGTTTTAAGTAATGCGTGTGTGCCAAATTTTAACTTATATGTGTGCCAAGTTTTAAGTAATGCGTGTGTGCCAAGTTTTAAGTAATGCGTGTGTG
>Ga0123355_10015783_pt1 | contig 11879 bp, 12 predicted proteins | sample TergutEmb28metaG_3_FD_89872 | JGI IMG/M metagenome (GOLD analysis project Ga0123355, IMG submission 89872) | Embiratermes neotenicus P1 segment gut microbial communities from Petit-Saut dam, French Guiana - Emb289 P1 | ecosystem: Host-associated > Arthropoda: Insects > Digestive system > Gut ... | reverse complement strand
TACCATGGGTCTTGGTTAAACGGCCCGTTGAAAGCACCACGGGCAAAGTAGGTTACTGCTTGTGCAAAGGTTCTTTCCGGATGGTTTATTACGAGATCTGTATACCTTGGTACACCGTCAACCCATGTCCAGCTTACGCCATATGGGCCGAAGTTGTACAGCAAGTTACCTTCATCTGAGAATGCAAAGTCCAGAAGGCGTGTAATTGCCTCAACTTCAACTGCGGCAGTTGTAATTGCGGCATGGCCTCTTGATGTATCTGCAAGGTCGTTGCTTGTGCCGCCGTGGCTGGTTAGCACATTTGCATCAAATGTTGGGAAGCGTACCGCAACAAGGTCATAGTCCTCGTTGGTTTCCCATGCCGCAAGCAGCCATGGGCCAAGTGCGCCGCCGCCTGGGCCTAAAACCGCGCCAGACTCGCCAGAAAGGATAGCAGCATCCATTTCCGCACGGGTTACGTCAAAGATATTTTGGTCGATTAGTCTTTCGTCATACCAGCGCGCCATAAGCTCTAGGAAATCGCGGAATGCGGGCTCTGTAAAGCCGTAAACGATTTGGTCGCCGTCTACAAAGAAGCCTGTGCGGATACCAAAAGCAGGCAGGAAGGTATTGAAAATGCCGTTAGGGTCAGATTGTGCGCCTTGGCCGGTGAAGCCGGTTGTTGCACCCATTTCGTCCCTAAATAGTACAAGCATATCTTCCCAATCTTGAATTGTTTGAGGCACATCAAGGCCAAGATACTCAAGCCAGTCTGCTCTTATAATTGGGCCTGTTGTGGTCTTGAGGATGTCGTCAGCGCGAAGGAATGGGAATGCAAAGTGTACGCCTTCGTCTGTTACGACTTGCCTGTAGATGTGTGGATTTTCTGCAAGGAAGGCCATGTAGTTTGGTGCCCATTGCTCTTTAGGCTCGTTTAGAGGGATGATAACGCCGTCAGCGATAGCACCCATTGCGCCGCCGTGATATTGCAGTGTCCACGCCCACTCGATGATATCGGGGAAGTCGGCAGATGCAACAAGAAGCGAGAACGCCTCCGGTGCTTGGCCGCTTGGGGGATGCTGCCATTCGATGTTTACGCCTGTAAGCCTCTCAAGCTCTGCAGAAAACGCAGATTCGCCGTAGTTGGTAAGGAAAGGCGCCCAGTTGCCTGCGGTTTCTTTCCACCATGTTACGGTTACGCTGCCATCCATTGGATAGCTAAACACTTCTGGCTCTGGTTCTGGCTCTGGGTCATCGGCCGGGTCGTCTGCCGGTTCTGGGGTTGCTTCGTCTGCTGCTGCCGGTTCTGGGGTTGCGACTACTTCGTCGCCGCCATTACCGTCGCCACATGCGACAAGCAAGCCCAGCGTAAGTGCAAGCGCAATAAGCACAAGCAATACTTTTAAATGTTTCATGAATCTTTCTCCTCTCTTTTCAGGGATATCTCCCTTGTTGCTAAAATATAATCAAGTCAAAAACGACATTCGCCGGTTTCAACATCGATTCATACTAACCTTTGATGGCACCAATCATTACACCTTTAGTAAAGTACCTTTGCAGGAATGGATACAGTGCCAAAATCGGCACGGTTGCAACTATGATAAGCGCGTAACGCACTGTTGCGGCAATCATTTCAACATCACCTGCGCCGCCCGCGCCAAGGTCAAGGCCGGCAACATCGTTAAGCACTAGTATTTCCCGAAGTATAAGCTGCAATGGGAATAGGGCGCGATTACGCAGGTAAATCATAGCCGGGAACCAAGAGTTCCAGTGGCCAACACCATAGAACAGCACAAGCACTGCCATTGTTGGCTTGACAAGTGGTACCATTATCTGGAACAAAATCCTAAAATGGTTTGCGCCGTCAAGTTTTGCAGACTCCTCAAGGCTTTCTGGCACCGCGTGCATTGCGGTACGCAAGACAATCATGTTAAAGGTAGAGACTGCCCCAGGCAAGATAAGTGCCCAGCGGGTATCCAAAAGTCCAAGGTTTTGCACCAGCATATATGTTGGTATAAGCCCGCCACTGAAATACATTGTAAAAATGATCAAAATCATGATTGGCTTAAAAAACATAACGCCCCGGCGAGACAAGAAGTACGCGCCAAGAATCGTAAGAAACATATTTATTGGCACACCAACAGCCAATATCCATACTGTGTTCAAATAGCCGGATATAAGATTGGGGTTTTCAAATACATGCACAAACGAACCGGTAGAAAACCCAAGTGGCCGCCACAAAGCATCCCTATGCGCCATGTAAAGCGAGGGATTTGAAAAAGCCGCGAAAAGAACATAAAGCATGGGATAAAGACATATAAAAGTCAAAATTATCAAAAACGGGTAGTTAAACAGCCATCTAAATAGCACTTGGCCTTTGGTTTCAAAATGCATAGTCGCACTCCTTTTTAGAACAGACTTGTTCCGTCCCTGGATACTCGCCTGCTGAGGTAGTTGGCACTAAGCAGGAACATTACGTTTACAACAGAGTTAAACAGCCCAACAGCAGTTGCATAGCTAAACTGCATGTCCAAGAGACCGCGCCGGTACACAAAGGTACCGATAACATCGGATACCTCCCAGGTCATTGGGTTGTATAAGAGAAGTATCTTCTCCGCGCCAACGGTCATCATTGTGCCCATACGCAGTATTAGCAAGATAATAATTGTTGGCATAATCCCCGGAAGGGTGACATGGATTGTCTGTTTAAAGCGTCCGGCGCCATCTATTGCCGCAGCCTCGTATTGCTCCTGGTCTATGCCTTGAAGTGCCGCAAGGAAGATAATCGAACCCCAGCCGACAGACTGCCAAATATCAGAAAGTATCAAAACCGGAAGGAATAACCTAACCTCGTTAAGCATGTTGCGAGGCGCGAACCCGAATATCCCAAAAAACTGGGTGATAATACCGTGCTCGCCAACGAAAGTACGAATCAAGCCCGCAACAACAATGATTGAAATAAAGAACGGCATGTAGGTAATTGTCTGGACGGTACGGGCAAAGTATTTATGCTTTACCTCATTAATTAGTAGCGCAAGAAAAATAGGTGCAGGAAACTCGAATAAAAGCCTAAGGACACTGATACGCACCGTGTTTACAATTATCCTGGTTGAAAACACACTGTCAAAGAAATCCCTAAAATGAGCAAGACCAACCCATGTGCTTCCGCCGATACCAAGGGCCGGCCTAAAGTTTTGGAATGCGATTACAGCCCCATACATCGGACCGTATTGGAAAATACCATAGAATGCCAGCACTGGGATAACCATTACATACAAGCCCCAGTTGCGCCTCATATCATCTACAAAACGCGCAGAGAACGGCTTGCTATGTCTCCGGACACGTTGCTTTTTTGGGACACTTACTGCGTCCATGTCTCACCTCATAATCCATGCCGCCTGTGCGGCACTTTTTGTAACGAATCTGTAACACGCCGCAAATTTACCATTCTAATCGTCAGTTGTCAATATTATATACAAAAATTTATTTTAAAGTGCCTATTCTTGTTTAAAATCCTAAACAAAAAATTAATTTTTAAAAATTTTATTGGCAAAATGTCCGTATCGGGCAATAAAAAGAGCTGTAGAAGAGAGAATTATCTCTTCTACAGCCCCTATGGCTGTTTGAAACTGTATTCATGTGCATTTATTGCGAATACAACCTCACTAGCTAATTAATTCGAAATCAGCCCCGTCCGTCGTCGGAAACCCGCTTGAAACGTGCGGTTCGCACAATCGCTTCGCGATTCTACTCAATAGTTTCCACCTCGGCCGGGTCTGTTTCTCATTGAATTTGCTATAATTAGGCGTTTACAGCGTCACGCAACTTTTTGCCGACCTTAAAGCGTGGTGCTTTGGAAGCAGCAATTTTCATGGGCTTGCCGGTTTGCGGATTGCGTCCGTCACGCGCAGCGCGCTCTACTACGTCTATGGTGAGGAAGCCTACCAATTGTACTTTTTCTCCGGCGACGAGGGCTTCTGTTACCGCCTCTTCAAATGCCGCGAGTGACTTTTCCACGTCTTTCTTGGTTAAGTCGGATTTTGCTGCTACGGCCGCAATAAGTTCCGTTTTGTTCATTTACTTCTCCTCCTTTAGGATGCTTATAACCCGCAGTGTTACGGGGTTTTATCACTTTCGTAGTTATAAACCCTTATAGCGTGTTTGTCAAGGAAATTCAGCATTTATCTGTAAAAAGGGCGAAAAGATAACCATTTGACGCAAGATTTTGCCAATTTTTACAAGCTACTTCTTATATAGGGTTGTTTTCTCGCTCTTTTCGCTTGTTAGCTTCCCACAGAGCCGCAACCTCGGCTGCTGTTGTTGCAGTGTCATTGCCGAAAATATGTGTGTGCCTGCTTACCAGTTTTTCAGTAATCCCACGCGCAACATCATCAGTGGTAAAGTGGCCTGCTTTCTCTGCCAGTTTCGCGTGAAAGACTACTTGCAATAGTACATCGCCAAGTTCTTCGCACAGCGCGGTCATGTCTTTACTTGCTATGGCCTCTATTACTTCGTTGCACTCCTCCAATAGGTTGGCGCGTAGGCTTTCGTGGGTCTGCTCTCTATCCCATGGGCAGCCGTCCGGGGCAAGCAGCCTGTCCATTACCTTAAGGAGATTTTCATATTGAGTCATGTTGTTCACCTCTGTCTGTCGCATTTTGCCTGCACGCCCAGAAAACCCCCGCACTGCTTATTACAATGCGGGGGTTATTTGTTTAAGAATGGAAATATTTATAATGAGAACACAAAAACCTGCTTCTTACTGCTCCATTTGCTTGCCTAAGAAACCGGCTGCGGTTTGCGCCAATTTGCCTTCAACTTCGCCCATTTTCTTGTCTGGTGACAGGAAAACAATTGCGCCAAGTACGTCGCCTTCGGCGATGATTGGGGCAATAAATTCGTTGTTGTAGGTGCCTGGGTCATCTTCTTCAAGGATTGGCACAAATGCCGCGTCGCTTCTTGACGCGGAGATTGGGTTGCGCTGGTTGATGGTTTTTTCAAGGGCAGTTGAGATGCTCTTGTCCAAGAACTCTTTCTTGCTGCCACCGGAAACGGCGATAATTTGGTCTTTGTCTACGATGCATGTGATATGTCCAGAAGACTGGCTAAGGCTTTCTGCATATTCTTTTGCAAAATTGCCAAGTTCACCAATTGGCGAATACTTCTTTAAGATGATTTCGCCTTCCCTGTCCGTAAAAATCTCAAGTGGGTCACCCTCGCGGATGCGTAATGTTCTACGGATTTCTTTTGGGATTACGACGCGCCCTAGGTCGTCGATTCTGCGGACTATGCCTGTTGCTTTCAATGTAGTTCCTCCTTGTTTATATGGTATGTCGTATTAAACTTTAGTTAAGCTACCATTAGCTTTTCATAGTATCTGTTAAAAAGACAAGATTTATACATTTGAATTGCATTTGAATTTGGCTGACATATTGTTAAATTATGAGTTGGACACAACTTCGGCCAACTTGCCAAATGCCACTGCATCGTTTACGGCCAGCTCTGCCAACATTTTGCGATTTATATCAATACCCGCCTGCTTTAGGCCATGCATAAATTGGCTGTAGCTTAGGCCATGTAAGCGAGCTGCGGCGTTGATACGCGTAATCCAAAGACGGCGATATTCCCGCTTTGTTTGTTTGCGGCCTGCAAAGGACGACGCCATCGCACGCATAACCGCCTGCTTTGCCACGCGATACTGCCTACTTCTTGCGCCGTAGTAGCCGCTGGCTAGCTTTAATGTGCGCTTATGCTTCTTTCTGGCCTTTACTGCCCCTTTTATTCTTGCCATTATAGGTTCCTCCTACTCGTATTATGCGTACGGCATCATTTGTCTTACTGCTTTTTCGTTGGTCTTATCAACCATACCCATCTTACGCAAGCCCATTTTACGCTTTGGGCTTTTTTTGCCAAGGATATGCGTTTTGTTGGCCTTTGGATGCTTAAACTTGCCTGTTGCAGTGGCCTTGAAACGCTTGGCTGCGGCTCTTTTAGTTTTTAGTTTTGGCATGATTTACTCCTTTAGTTTTTCTTGCTCTTTTGCCTTATCTTGCTCTTTTTTCGGCGACATAAACATCGCCATAGAACGAGCTTCCATTTTGGGGGGCTTTTCTATTAGGCCAAACTCGCTTACCTTTTGGGCAAAGCTGTTTAAAATGCCATATCCCACCTCTGTACGTCCAAGTTCGCGGCCGCGGAAACGGATTGTTACCTTTACCTTGTCGCCGTCTTTTAGAAAGCCGATTGCCCTGCGGGCTTTGACTTCCACGTCATGGGTGTCGATGTTGGGAGAAAGCCGCACTTCTTTGATGTCTATTGTGCGCTGCTTTTTGCGGGCTTCCTTCTCCTTTTTGGACTGCTCGAACCTAAACTTGCTGTAGTCCATAATCTTGCAGACCGGCGGCTTTGCCGTCGGTGAGATCTTTACCAGATCAAGGCGTTTTTCGTCTGCTAGACGCTGGGCGTCACGGCCTGGCATAATGCCTAGCTGGGTGCCATCTGCGTCTATTAGGCGTACTTCTTTGTCTCTGATCTGCTCGTTGATCATTAAGTCGGTAATGCTGATTCCCTCCTTTTATATGGCTTGCTTCATACTAATCCATGGTAATACTATGAAAATATCCACTGTTATACGACCTGGATTAGCATCGTATACGCAAATGCGAAAGCATTAACCTCCTCTGTCGCCAAGAACGCGCTTGAAGCGTGCGCGTTTTGGCTCGTCGTCGGTAAATGTTTTCAGCATTTCGTATAACTCGTCCGACTCAAAAAAAATAAGTGGGCATAAGCCCACTTAATAATCATGCATAACACAGATTTACTATATGTGTTTACCGATTTACCCTGTTGCGCTAGCTAGAGGGTGAGAAGTGGCACTTCTGCTTATGAGTAGTATACACATGAGGTGTTGGGCTGTCAAATTATTGCTTGGTATGGGTATATCTGGTTTGGGATAACCTTTGTCAAAACTGGAAAAACCCAGGTTTATGCGGGGTTGAAGGGGATTACGATATTCTCGTGGAATATTATGCCAGTGTGTGCGAGGGATGATGCATAATATTGCGCGTGTTACTTTCTAGGTTTGTACCAAAATAGAAAAACCCAGATTTCCGCTGTTTGAACGAGTTGGTAAAATTTACAGGAGAGAAGAGTAAGAAGTTATGTTATTGGGTTCAACTTCGCCTTGGTGCCATTTTTACGCCAGTTTAAGCTTGACTACGTCGTTAGGTAAGAGTTTATTATGTAATCACGTCGGAAGCATTTCGATGATTTTGCCATTACAAGGAGGCCATCATGAACGAGTTAACAAAAATTAAGGATGTTTCGTCAAAGTACAACATCACCACCCGCACACTCCGTTATTACGAGGATATGGGATTAATCACCAGCACGCGCAATGACGACTACGCATACAGAATGTACGATGAAAACGCTGTGAAACGGATTGCGCAAATTCTAATTTTGCGGAAACTAAATATACGAATCAAAGATATTAAGCGTATTTTCGCCGCATCTGACTCTGTTGTGGTATTGGATGTGCTTAACCAAAAGGCAGATGATATTGATAGCGAAGTGGCATTATTACATGAGCTGAAAGAAATAGTGCTGGACTTTGTTCAGCAAATAGAGCAAGCGGATTTTCATAACAGTGAGCAAGTAAAAATGTTGTACGATAAAGCAAGGGAAATAAAAGTTCAAATGACCACCCCCGACTACGTCGGAAATTCTCAAGCGACGCTCACATCCGCTAATCGTTTGGTGGAAGTTACCGAAAAACTCGAAGATAAGCGAATTACATTGCCGACGATAATCAAAACGTACAAGCAAGATATTAGTGCTATGCGTTTTATCGGAAAGAAATACGAAAGCGGAGCATCAGCTTGGAATGATTTTGATGGCGAATTACTCAAAGTAAAATTAGGCATAAAACATAAAGATGTAAACGAGGACGGCGATTCGATTATTGGATTAATGAGTCATAGGGCCGGTTTTGAATATTGGCTCGGATTTTTTATGCCGGAGGGTACTGCCGTGCCTGAAGGGTTTGAGTATGAAGATTTTCCAGAAGCGGTAGTCGGCACGGCTTGGGTATATTTATGCGAAGAAGGGGATGGCATAGAGCCGATGGCATTTGAAAAATTACAAACCGATGGGTTTGAACCAATTGATGATTGGTGGTTTGAACGGTACCATCCCATGAGAAGCAGTACAGATAAAAACGGTTATGCAATCCTCGACCTCTGTTGGTTTTTGAAATAGCGCGGGTGTGCAATATAAAAACGCTGGATTCCCTTGGACTCGCCAGTTGGCCAAAATAGTCGAGAGCATCTTACCTCCCGCTGCTATAATTAAAACATTCCCGGGAGAGAGACAATAAAGACAATTATAAAGGTGTGGATTATGGACTATAAGGTCGCAATATGTACGCTAATCGGCTGCATAGAGCAAAATATTAAAGGCAAACCGGACTACCACAAGATGGAGCAGACACTGGGGTTTTCCTATCGGCATATACGCAGTGTTTTTAAGAAAACCACACAGATATCCCTGTCGCGCTATATCCTTGCCAGGAAAATAGCAAACGCCGCATTCGAACTTCGCCATTCAAATAAAAGCATCACAGACATTGCCTATGACCACGAATTTTCAAACCCCGATACCTTTACCAGGGCGTTTCGGCGTGACACAGGCTTAACCCCCTCTGCTTTTAGAAAATCCGGCCATCAATGTGGGCGTCGGATAATTTGCCCCGGTGTTTACGCGCCGGTTATCCTTGACCTTACAAACCCCAGGTTCACCCTTCCAAAACTTATGGAGGTTAATACAATGGGCGAAATGAAGAAAACAATAGACAGTTGTGTACTGTACGGCGTGCCAAAGGTCTACTATGGACGCAAGGACGGCGAGCTTAGCCAGGGCACGCCATTTCCTATGTGCTTGCAGTCGGTTTTAAACTATATGGGGCAAAATATCAGCTATATAGAACTTATGGCATACTCGGGTGCAGCCTTTAGAATGCGCTGGGATGTTGATGGCTGGAACCTAGGTGCTGTGGATATTAGATTCACCTACGAAGACCATCTACGGCCTTTTGAACTTGGGTTTAAAGGTGCCGGGCGCAGCTATGTAATTTCAGAAAACCCCGATAAACCCAAGTCCGTTTCAAAGCCCGATGCGATAGCACTTATCAAAGCCGAGCTTGATTGCGGGCGGCCGCTAATTGCCCTAGGCGTTGTTGGACCGCCTGAGGCCTGTATTGTCACCGGATACAGAGATAACGGCGAAACCTTACTTGGCTGGAGCCTGTTCCAAGGTGACGGCGGCGGCCTTGACGAGTTTAGCGGCGACTGCAAAATTGATGAATCCGGCTATTTTATTAAGACAAACTGGTGGGAAAGCACAGAGGCCATCATGTCTATTGGCGAAGACATAGGCCACCGCACCCCGGTAAAAGAAGTGCTTTCAAATGCGCTGATGCTTATGACACAAAGCCGCGTAAGCACCTATGGCGGCAACCAAGACTTTTACGGAGGCCAGGCCGCATACGAAGCCTGGGCAAAAGCACTGGAGGATGACGCGTCATTTACTGATGATATAAATCGTACTAAAAATGCCGACACAAACCCCACTGGCAACACAAACACCACCAACAGCCCGTCTATTGATGAAATCGGCTGGTGCCAAGGGGACGCAGAAACCATGTTAGGCGAAGGCCGTAGCTTTGCATCCGCATACATGCATATGCTGGCAAACCAGCACCCGGCAATAGCCCAAGAGTTAAACGATTGCGCAAGACTACTTGGTGACGCTTCAATGATTGTGGTGAAGATGTGGGAAGCAAGGAAGAAAAACGGACTAAAAGATAAGCAGGTACGCAGCCAGCTTGCCGCCTTAGTGCGGCAGGCAGCACAGTATGAGAACGACGCCTGTCTACTCCTAACCCAGATAGTAGATAAACTATAGCAATTTACCTCTAAAATCATTTACAGAAGATAGGTTTTTACAGAAAAAGGCACAGAGGGTGGCCAGGTTACGAATGGTCACTTTCTGCGCCTTTTGGCGTTGTATCACGGCAAATAAAAGCTTTGTCAAAAATGACATCGCTATATATTGCGAATCAAATGAGAAACAGTAAGGCTTTATAGTGTCTTACATATGTTCGTTAAATTGCGTATTGCTTTAGATATGCCGGTGGGGGCTAGACCTTTTTCTTATGAAAGGCCGAGGGCACAAGGCGGTATGCTTCTTTTTTATCCATCTTGGTAATATACCGTGTGGCGACGCGCTCGTTGCAGCTTGGGCAGAATATCGCGCCGTGTTCTTTAGAGAAATCTATAAAGCCGTCTATTATGCGGTCATTGTACATCTTTACAAAGTTGCTTTCGCCTACCTTTTGATAGTGGGCAATGAATGTTTTGCAGTGGGCGCAAGTAACCATAAGCGTATGGCTGCCGCGGATTTTTTTGCAGTTTGGGTTGGGTATGGCTTTAATGGTGTTATCTTGATTGGACACCCGGCACGCTCCTTTTTCTGCTCACAGTTGTGTTGATTCCGGTTCAATGGTTTTCTTCTTCTCGTCTACTGCGAAGTCCCCTTCATATAGCAAACAAAGGCATATATTTCAGCTTAATTGTTATAGGCGCATCAATTACCATAGATTCTGGCGAAATAATGCAATCGAAGGCCTTAACGACGACACCCATTTCCACAGCTTTTGCTAGGGTTTCTCCAAAAGCGGCATGGATTGTATTGTTGGGCATAAACTGGGAGACGCCCTTCATCTGAATTACAAAAACCACAAAGGCATTATAACCATCCTTTACACAAGCCGCTAACTCGGTAAGATGCTTTATCCCCCGCTGGGTTGGCGCGTCTGGGAACATGGCAATGCCATTGTACTCTAGGGTGACACCCTTTACCTCGATAAATGCATTGCAGGTTGCGGTTTCCACGTAGAAATCAAAGCGGGAGGTGTTGTATCTTGCCTCGGATTTAATAGTGGTTATATGGCCAGCATCGGTAAACTTTCCTTGTTGAAGGTATTCGCTAAAGGCGGCATTTGGGGCTTGGCTGTCTATGTTTATTAGCGTATCGCCTTTGTTTACGGCTACTAAGTCATATTTTGTGGTACGGGACGGGTTGTTGGCAGCGTTGACATAGGCTGTTGTGCCAGGTATTAAAAGTTCTTTGCAGCGACCTGTGTTTTTAACATGGCATGTTTCGACTTTGCCGTTTATCTCTATTTCTGCGATAAATCTGTTTGGGCGGCTTAGGAATATGCCTTTGTGGATGTTGTTGTATGTCATTATTTCACCGCCGGAGGTTAAATAGTTGCTGTAGCATCTGTCTCGCACTGTTATGTCTGTGCGCCCAAGTTAGTGCGTGTTTTTATTATAAGCTAAATGGCTAAAGGAGTACAAAAAAAGGATTCAGCCATTATTTTACTGGCTAAATCCTTGTACGGAGGGTAAGGGATCCAAACCCTTGCGGGGTTGCGCCCAAACGGTTTTCATGAAGTCCCAAGACCGTCAGCAGAACCCATGCAAATCAAGGAGTTGCGGTACTTCCATCGCTTGTGTAGCCGACGACTAGCCGACTGACGTTTGTGTAAAGTTGTCATGGAATCTGTGCAGAAAATCTAAAATAACATGGAAAGTCAAATAACATTCTCCTAAAAACTCACTGTGCTTACAGTTCTTCAATCTCTTTAGCAGTAAGACCAGTAGCTTCCATAATTTTCTCTAACGGCATGTTCATTTTTAGTAAGTTTTTGGCTACTTCTGACCTAGCCTTAGTCGCTATTTCTTCCTTCTCAATTTGAGCATATTCAATCATATCACACAACATTCCGTCCACCTCCCGAATCTGGCTCTCGCTCAATAGCCTTTGAATATCATCAC
>Ga0123355_10015781_pt1 | contig 11881 bp, 3 predicted proteins | sample TergutEmb28metaG_3_FD_89872 | JGI IMG/M metagenome (GOLD analysis project Ga0123355, IMG submission 89872) | Embiratermes neotenicus P1 segment gut microbial communities from Petit-Saut dam, French Guiana - Emb289 P1 | ecosystem: Host-associated > Arthropoda: Insects > Digestive system > Gut ... | reverse complement strand
CACCACCACCACCACCACCACCACCACCACCACCACCACCACCATCACCACCACCACCACCACAACCATCACCACCACCACCACCATCACTATCACCACCACCATCGCCATCATCATCATCATCATCATCATCATCATCATGAACTACAGCAGAAGCAGCAGTTAAAATACTTTTCCACCTTGAAACACGTTTTATGACAAATTAAAGCGCCATTATCTCAACAACTAAAGCAGTACAGCAACAAAATACGTGGGGTTTTGAGATTAGGCAACCTGTTTTGCTGTCATATAATTATTATGAAAATAAGCAGTCAACTAAACTAAGTATATATCATTTTACATAACATTTTAGGACCTTTAAAAAGTCATCGTCAGGCTAAAATACTTGTTACGAAACACAAAATGAAAGCAAAATCGATTTCTCATAGAATTAATATGTTTTAAAAATCATGTTCAAATGTTACAGTTCAATATGGGGTAATAATTAAAACGGCTTTAAAATAATATGGATGTTGGTCGTGTAAATATGTAGAATGAAGTAGATTATTCGATCCCTTGTGCTTCGCGTTTGGTATTCAGTTTTCAGTGACAGTTTCCCGGTAGGGACAGGATATTTATATAAAGGCTGAGCTTAGCTGTGGTGTTGTAACTGGTTCTGTACCATTTCTAAGAGGGAGCTGAAGCAAACTAAAATGTTGAGACAATTAAGAATGTTATTGATGGTACTCCTTCATTTACAAATTTCTATATATCCCTATAAGTGAACAACATTATCTGGGCTTCGTAGTAAACCGTACAACGGTATAAAATATACCTTGACACATTTCGTACAATTCAGCGGTTTAACCCCCTGCGCATTAAATTAACTACCTATATTGATGACGGTTCGGATCTTCTGGGATGACACCGCGCCTATTAGACTTCCGCAGTCCACAAAGACTGCTTACAAAAGGGAGATGGCAGGAGCACACTGCTGCGAAGTGTAGGTAACACTATGTCAGACGTCATATCATCATATCCCAGGAGACTTTAATTTTTCTCGTGTCATGGTGTTCTCCGAGCCTAGATGACGTGTTCCACCACTGGAGTGATGGCAGTAGTTTCTCAAAATTCGCAATATAAATGTGGTTTTCTCAATTTTAAATTTTTTTCGCTATCTCTTACATGAAGACTATGTTTCTTGCGGGGTCCAGAGTACAAGATACTCTCTGATATTAACATTTATCCTAGTTCGAATACTGGCAAAACAATCCAATTTCATATTTTTTCGTAGACAGCATTGAATTGTCAATGTTCTGCGTGAATCTAAAAAGGTTGTGTACCGTTGATATCAAATGTTTCCTTATGCTCCGGTTTAATATTATAATCCCTTGGCCTTCTCAGCATTTCACAGATCAGTTTCGGGCCTACTGCTTTGCTAGAACAGACGGAATCCTGATCATTTTAAGAGTATCAATTCTGATAAAAAGGATTCTCCTTCAATATAACTTATCACATGTAAAATGCATGTTCATTCGACAAATATTTTAAGTTAAAACAATTCCAGTCTTATTACTTTTCCCGAAAAATTAAGTTACAAGTTCCTTAAAGTGAATAAATATATCAAGCAAAAACTCTTCATTTCTCTGAGGGGTAATCTTACGTTATTTGGTAATTAGTGTCTCCTCATACAACAATTAATTCTATATACATAGTAGACGAGCAGAAATACCAATAAATACTCGTATTCCCATAATCTACCTTTTCGTAATATGTATCACAATATTCCACGTATAACAAACACAACAATGATGTAACACGCGCAGAATTTTTTGGATAGAAACGATCTCACAAAATAAAACAACCAAATTATAAGTCACCTTAAAATTAAAAAAAAAACACAGAAACACGGCGAACAGAAGAAAATTTGTATTCACCTTAAAAATTATTTCCCTTTGGATACTGGGTTGATTTGGAAGGAAACTTTACGTTCTAAGCAACTACAAAATGTTCGACATTTATACTACACGAATATTTTCACGGCCCTTGATGTCTCACGGTCCAATCCTGAATTACATGCTCTTCCAAATGTTATCTGTGCAGGTACACTCTCCAAACAAATAACATTTAATGAGCATCGTTAGAGCTAAGTAAATCCTTCTATGTGAAGGGTCCTTAACCATTACGTAATTGGTTTAATCTTGCTACAGAATGTGGCTAGGTTTAAGTTTGTAAAAACCTAATTACAAATCATTAAAAACAGCGTATTTGACAAACACGTAATTTATTCTTCTCTAAATATACTTCCAAACTCAAATAACAAGCAACATGCTTGTACTTTCTTTTATAATAACCGTATCGTATTCTGAGAACTTTACAACACGCAAGTACGTGTACGTATGAATGTGTAGGAGGGCGTATTTTATGCAGGGTATATAATGACCTTTTGCCAGTTTCTCAAGACCAGGTCCCTTAGGCCATTCCCAGTCAAAAATGTCATGCGACCCTCAGTCTGATTCTCCTCCAATATAGAACGGCAAATATTCCCCTGTCGATCAGTTCACATGAAGATCACCTGATGTACTTTAGGCCTCAGTATCTCGATAACAAGGCTTACTAGTGCACGAGTACTTTGCACACAGACGTATGCATATATATATATATATGTGTGTGTGTGTGTTTGTATTAATTTCTGTGCTGAAGTTAGGGATTGTAGATACACCACCTCTTCCAATTACTCATATACCACCAAGGAGTACAAGCATGTAACTTTGTCTTCTCCAGATCTGAGGTTCTCACAGTGGTGCTGCTGAAGATTCAGTGCTTGTGAGGTCTGACGTTCTGTGATTGCATTCCTGTTCCCCTATGTTTTGCAGAAACGTGCTGCCTTCGCCTTGAGGGTCAAGCGATCCACAGGTTTAGAACTCCTCGCCCAGCGACACGCTGTCACTTAGCAGAAGGCCTGAGAATTCGCCTTTTCTTTTACTTTCATAAACAATAATGTTCATACTTAGATTAAAACAATTTTAAGATGTTACTTTCTTAAACCAATACGTTCATCCTAATGGTAATACGGCAAACAAAGAGTCATAAGCCTAAAAAAGCTGAATTTCCCAAAGACTAAACTTACAATCCGAAATTAAGAAAGAAACGGAGTCCGAAGTTTCAAAGACGATAAGTTGCTTCGAAACTTCGAAACGTCGACAGCTGTTAAACGCGTTACGCAACATAACGTACCTGAAGACCAAAATTCTGAAATAACCTTGTCAGTTCAAACAAAATTATAAACTGGTATAACAAAGCGGAGCAGGGATTGCATGGTCGGGGTTGTGGCTAACCTACGGTCCGGACAACTGAGATAACACGGTTGAATTTTCATAAGGGTCTAGGGACTTCTGTCTTTATCTAAGCGACCATACTGGCTCCCGAACCTACTCATCTCCTATTCCATGGATACCGAACTGCTATCTCTGGAATTAAAGCAGTGGGGGGCGAAGTTTACCGCTCGCCTCCATCTAGTACCCAGCCAAAGTAAAGTGGAGCTATACCTCCAGCCCCCCTTAAGCCTTTGTTTTGTGTGACTAAGATTATATAGACTGCTTCACTTCCTTCAAATTAATCGCACATGCTTTCGTTCTGATTGTACTGCTGACATATTTATGTTAGAATCTAAGTACATTAATACGATAAAACGAAAAGAAACATAAATATTCATAAATACATAATTTTCCATTGCATAAAATGTATTCCAAGTGGGTCGGAGGTTTAGGAGCAGGATGCTAGGAAAGACACACATTTCTAGTAATACGCTACAGGGTTCAGGAAACATAAAGATTATTTTGCGTTACGTATTGCGAGACATGCATTGTTGTCTGTTGTACTTGCCATCTCGCCGTTGACGAACCAGGTGAGGTTAGTTGGCGGACTCGAAGCGGGTGACGAGCAGTTTCCACGCAAGGTTTCACCCACGGCGTAGCGAGTCTTTTCTAGTTGTAGCTTGGGATCACCTTCAGGTGGATCTGCCAGTAGAAAGAAGAGCAATTTCAGCATTCGATACATGATTTAAAAGTTGAGTAAGATCAAATAGGATAAAAGACTTTGCTTAGTAGATATGTCTAAACATCATGCACATACTATAAGTATATAATTATGATTAAAATGACTTGGGTAAACACGGAATGGTGCTTCTTTTTAATGATGATTATGAATATTTATTATTAAATACTTGGTTATTTCAGTCAAAGATGAGTGCAAGGTAGCTTTGAAAGAACGGGTTTATATAAAACATTAGATTACGTGGAATGCTGTCGTGTGTAATAATGTCTTCTTTATGAACATGTATCCAGTAAGTAACTACAAACGTATATAGACAATAAAACAGGAAACCTAACACAGACGCACGGCAAGATTTCTTCTTCTTCAGACGACATAGGAAGATCAATCAGTGTTTTCTAACATCGGCAGACAAAATTCAGAGGCCGGAGAATCACCCAAAAGAAATAATGAAAGGTTAACATACTTACATTTCCTCATACAAGACATATAACAAAACTTTAACGCGTGTAACTTTTGTCGACAAAAATGGCCTCCTTAAACTCGCAGATGTGACTGACAACTGGCGAACAGATTAATAAATACTGCTTGAAGTTTTTTTAACATTTGTCTAGAATGGCGGTAGATTTAACGATAGATGCATGACTCAAACACGAACAGTCCTATCGCCGCGATTACGGCACATTCTATCGCTTCATTCAGTTTGATCTGCTGTCATTATAAAAGAAATGTGAGGCAGAGTGCAATGTACATCTCTTTGTTCGTGAGTATGAAGTAATGCCCAATACAGAGACATTGCAATGCACATGCTCGAAAAGATGTCATTTCCACAGGCAGTATACCTCAGGTACATAAGCCTCACAGCTTAACCAAATCTCAGCGAAAATACATACATACATTCACACACACATACATATATACATACATACATACATACATACATGCACACACACATACATAAATACACACACTTGTAGTTACCTAGGCACTGCGTACCGACAGACAGACAAGCAAGAAGACATGCAGACAAATTCCGCATTTATTCCTTTATGTATTTTCTATATCATAATTATAATAATTACAGATAAACACTAACTACCAAATTTCTCACTGTGCTCTATCTGATAAGATGCGATTTCAACTATTTAAATATAGATGCTATTTTACATACTAACAAGTTTAACGTAAAAAAATTGTCTCTTCCCATGCAGAGCATTCATTTGTTTTGAAAGGTTCCCAGAACAAAGAGCGTTTTCCCTCTTAAAGCAATAAGAAAATGTTATTTTCAAGCTTTCGCCATATTCTAAATGTAATGTGTTCCTTTTTGGGTAATTCTCCGGCGTCTGAGTTCTAATAGCCGACGTTTCGGAACTCACTGTCCGTTCCATCTTCATAGGCAGGTGAATGAAGTATACTTCATTCACCTACCTATGAAGATGGAACGGACAATGAGTTCCGAAACGTCGGCTATTATAAATCAGACGCCGGGGAATTACCCAAAAAGGAACAAATTACAATAAGAAAATGGTTTTTGTAATCGAGATGAAGTGTGTTTACTATGCGGTACGAACTCGATTTTTAAATATATTTCAGGTCAATCACGGTATTTAAAGAGTTCAACTACATTTTAATTATTTCATTTCTGTAATGAGTTAGTTCTACAATCGATATTGTAAAAAAAAGTCAGGTACCTATAGGATTTAAAAAGTTCGTAACACGTCATTTTATACCCATGTAATTTAGTGGGCCAATTCTTTAGATAATTTATACTATTACATTTCCGTAACTATTTAAATGTAACAGACATTTCATGAAGAATTTTTTGGATAAAGTTACGGTGTTACCGCCCTGCTACATTTCACACGCAAGAAAATTTTCCATAAGTTTTCGACATCACACCGAAAGCTATAGCATGAGGCCACCATGTCACTATACTTCATTCTGAAAACAAACAAAAATAATCCCAGTCTTTTTCGAAGATATGTTGCCACATTAACTTGCACCACCGTATACTGCATGGCAATAACATCGATTTAAAGGAAACGTTCCAGTGAGCATCAGTATCTACATTACTCAGGGCATAAGATTAGAACTTAGAGATACTGTGTCGTAAGATCTTGGACACACATGTAACGTTATTTATATACTTGTCTTTATAACATCAAACAACGGGATATCCACGCGAACTCTGTATAATATCAAATAACAATGAGATATCAACGAAAAATCTACATTTTGCATAAGGACTGATGAGAAATACAATGAAGCACTGGAGCAAGGTATATTAAATAGTGTACAGGGACAGGGAAGGCAAACCTAGAAATTCTGTGCGAGTCATTTGTTTTGTCCTAAACGTTCCAGACACTGCGACTGTTTGAACCTTTAAGCTTATATCTGATAACTCTGATTTATATCTGTAGATACTGGAAACAATTCTTGATCACAGGAGCCTAAAATTATGTGTAGGATTTCAGCCTTGTTAAATTACTTAAGCTTGATCAACTGTGTTTTAAATATCGTGGGTCATTTCCATAAGTTCCTTTATTACTTTAGACTAAATAACTCAAAGAACAAGTAAAACACAGAGTTATTTCAGAGCGCAAAACGTTTTTATTTTTCTTGTGAAATTCAGATACATTGAACCGATTTGGTGGTCTAATACAAATATAAACGATCGTAGCCATGTTATCGACACTTCAATCCCTATATGAATCTGCGTAATTACAATCATCGTAAGAAACTAATGTTAATTGATAGCGTATTTTCATCATTTTACACTTAAATAAACATAGCTGAATAAGTCCAACATGACAACACAGAAATTAAAACAAAGGGATAGCTTTTCATATTAAAACATTTAGATTAAAATCCCCAATATGTTTCCATAACGCAGTAATTGTTGGGCATCCTACAGTGAAACAGTTGTGCGCTATTTCAGACGGTATATACTCGTACATCAGCAAGTCCGGACGAAACAACCCGTCAAAAGCAGACTTTCCTCGCCGCAAGGCAGCAGAACAATTCCGCTGGTACTTGCTCGGGAAAAAAAAGAGGTTTGCATCATCCCTGCAGCAGCAGCAGTAAAACGAAGACTGCATCCTCTCCCTAATTTCTACACCAAATTAAAACAAGCAGCTGGAATACAATTTAGGACATTAAATTTCCAGCAATCCACAAAAATTTCGTTTCAAAATGAATTGCAATTATAAAATAACTTCAGAGGCAAAATTATGAGATTCTATATATTTCACTCTAATACACATATTTTGAAATTTTAGTTATTTTTGGAGTAAAAGTATGGAACATAAAAATAAAAAAACTGCTACATTAGTAGAGCACCATGGGCCCAATTTCATCTTCAGTGGTTTTTAAGGTAAAACATACTTGATTAAAATATATCCATCGAATTCTGTTTTTTTTTTCAGTAGAGAGATATTGTTATTTTAACATTTGACGATATTCACTTTATTGTATCACACAAAATACGTAAGAAACGTTTTTGAACAAAATGCATAGTTTTAGTGTTAAATCCAGCCTACACATACCAATCGTTTATCAGACTGGAGAACACATTACCTAGGCGTACTTAACTACTAAGAGCTTACTGCAGTGAAATCACTCGAAATTTCTAAACCCCATGAAAGCTTCTATTGTGTCTGCCCTTCAAAAATCTATATAATGCGACAGCTCCACTCACATTTCATTCAACATCGATGTTTCAGACGCTGTCGCAGTACCTATCTATTCCTGAAATATTGTGACGTCTTGTGACGCAACACAGTTTCGTAACAAATAGAAGTATACAGTTGACAGGATGATGCTTTCAGACAAAGTTTCCCTTTCTCGCCTTATCTTCACCCCGTTTCTCCTCCTGCTTCGCTGTTCCATTCCGCAGCATCATACTTAACAGATGACCCGTTTCCTTATACCACCCCCACGCTGCCTCATGCATCAACTACACGAAGCCTGATGGATTGGCTGTGGCATTATAGTAGACAGACACACTTTTCTGCAAGACTCCCGCAGATTTCTAATGGCGTATAACATCATTTGTGCAGTCATGTCCTAAAATGATGTGGAACCAAACATTAAAAAAAAATATTTGTGGCAGAAATGTCGTAAAAATGGGCGGGGAGGGGGGGGGGGGACAAAACATAGAAAAGAGGAACATAAAGTATCAGTCAGGGAAAGATGAAGGCTTGTTCTTTGCAACTTATTAGTTTTGTTCAAGTTATATTGGTCAAAACGTTATTACTTAGGGCTCACGGAATGAGAAAGGACCCGCTATACCCCAGCAGTTCAATTATTGCTCTCTGGCGAGACGAGTTTCAAACTGCAGCGAGACCAGAAATCATATCGCACCTTGGTTCCGTCGATATTATTCAACGAAAATCATTCTGATCAGTGGAATAATTATTTACAGGGACAAACCTAAATGTTTAAATCCACCCGGATTTACGAATTGTTATGTAGACCTAGCCCTCAAAATGTTCAAGTCATTTGCACATTTATTTTAAAATTAATAATGAAAGACTTTCTATTGCTATCGGCCATTAAACAACATCTGGAGTGTGTAAATGCTACAATGTAAGATGTAGTGGTCTTTTGCCTTTGGGTTCACATCGAGAAAAAGAAAGAATGGTAACATAACTCACTGCACTATTATACTCAGCAATAACGAGGGTCGTAGTTACGTATATGAACCTGCTGGTTCAGTACGGGAAACAGACACATGTACTTACTGAACAGGGAGTTGGGTGATACGGTTAGGGGCGTTTTGAATACAGTTGTGAAGGGCAGAGGAAGCCCTAACCTCTCCGTAAAGCAGACAGCGATTTTTCAGCAGTCAGCTATTAATTAAAACCTAGTGAAGAAGATATCTGAACTCTAAAAACACGTGACCTTTACATTTAACTATAGTCTTGATTCAAGCTCAAGACCCTCAGGTCCTATTGCTCTTTGCGTTAAAAATGGGACTTTCAAAAATCATATGAATATGGTAGACAGACAATCAGAGAGTGACTGTGATGGCTGATTTATAGAGTGGGCCAGCATGAAGGCATTAAAGTGCAGTCTGTATTAATATTAACCCAACATAAGGCGAGTGGCGAAACTTTAAGAATTATCAGTTGCTGAGAGGTAGCATAAGGATCGCCTTTTGTGAGGTATAAAGCCAGCATGTGTACAGAAGTTAATACAATACTCAGCTGTGACAATAGCCTTCCAAGAGCAATAACGTAAAATTCCTTGGCGTATAATTTAGGAATCTATTCACGAAATGTCTCGACTATTTTATTTGCAGAAACAAAAGAGAACAGCTTTATATCGTCGTAGAAATTCTAAGCACATTTATAGTCTCGCATAAGAAACCATTAAATGTACCCACATTTTGAATTTAGAATGCGTCTATTAGGTCGATAAAATGAAAACAGACTAAAATAAATAGGACATTAGAAAACATCTGGAAAGAAACAAACGCAAACACAATAGTATGTCCAAAAATGTCATGGTAATCTGACATTTTGAAGACAGGGGTTTGGAGAACAGGACGATATTAACTCTTTGAATCTAGTGGTTGCTACATGTACAACAACGTTTGATATTAAAACTCTGCATTTGAAAGCTTAACCCTTATCCTGCTAATGTAGAGAATAAGATGAGCTCCTTGTAATACCAGCAAATGGCAAATTGAATTTAACTTGGCGTTTAAAGGGTTAATTCGTTAGTGTGTTCCGTACGATTTCCACAACCAACAGCGATTTTGTTCCTTCACAATATTCACCGTTTGGTCATTCAAATTAGAGCAAACTTTTTTGATAGGCGATAAAAACTGAATCTTTGGACATAACTTAACAATTAATGTTCCTCAAAGTTTTAAAAGGTAGTGCGTTGATGATAATTTACAAGGTAGATAGTCAAAACATAAAGTACCGAGTAATATGTAAAAATATCAGACGGCATGATATAAAAACAATTCGTTGCACAGCAGGATAACTGTCGAATGCAGCAAGAGATCTCCATACAGAGCGACTTGGCAGGCAGTTAGTAACCCATTAACAAGACAAGCAATGTGCGCATAATGTAACATTGATGCGCGTTTGTACAATTATTGTTGTAGTGGAAAAGCAATGAGCATTACACAACCTCTGTGTGTGTGTGTGTGTGTGTGTGTGTGTGTGTGTGTGTGCGCGCGCGCGCGCGCCCGCGCGTAGAGCCTTCGATATTCAGCTTGCATTGCGCATGAGCCATATTGTCATTTGTGGCCTGCCCATCTCTGCCATATTTTCCCACATTATCTCATAAACGACATGATTTTCGAACAAACGTTACTGAACACAAAATGTGTATTTCGAGCTTCTCTACAACTTTTGTCTGAAACATTTTATATTCTAAGAAGAACTGAGCGAGATATGATCAAAAATGTATACTGGTCTTCATGTAAAGTACCCTTTATTCTTGTCCGATTTTAATGAAGCTTGAATTTTGCCGACAGATTTTTGATATATATTAAAAAACAAACCTATTTAAAATCCAACCAGTGTCTGCCGAGTTCTTCCATGCGGACGGATGGACGGACGGACATGACGAAGCTATTAGTCGCTTTTCGCAATTTTGCGAACGCGCCGACAAACGTGCACAATGCCTCACAAACTCCTACGAATTCTATAATAACGTGCCACAAGAGCAGACGTGTTTATGTCTTGAAGACTACTACCGCTGTGATAATCGTAACTGCTGACTTGCAAGTAATATTTAATTAGTAATATTTGTGTTTTTTGACTATTTAAACTCTGAACCAAATTTCACATTATCTCTAGTAATTATTACATATCGCCATCAAACCGAAAGCTACTATAAATTTCGCACTTCTCCGTGTTTTTATCCTATATTCCACACGAATATTACCTGGACAAAAGCTGCAAATTCTTCAAGATCCATCTTCCTACAACCACGCGAAGCACTAACCTAGGTAGCGTTGTTGTGGTTCTCAATTGCAGGTTCGCGATGGCATCTAGTTGAACAAAGTTCCAGCCTTCGTGAAAATCATTCAAGTGACCAAGAAACTAGATAGACACAAACAGTTTAAACATTCAAAGAACGCGGTATGTGGCATGGTATAGCGTGTATTCATAAAGAGAGGTTCGTAGCATTTGGCTTAGACAAAGAGGGAGAGTGTTAATTTCATAAACCTAATTTTCTCCTTTTCAAGAGTGATATTACGCTGAAATGCCTGTTGTAGGTATCCCTAATAGCCAATACTGTCCGTGCAATGAATAAATCACATTGAATAAATGCTTTCACACATTTATGTATGTCCAACAAAAATTGTATGAGCTCGTTAAAACCAGCAAAGTCGTTCTTTTACCACAGTAATATAAGAACATTTATCGCATTATTCTGCACAGTTAAACTAGAAAACACTGATATATAAAATACCTATGGCATATCGGATATACGGTTTTAGTGGCAAATACAGTAATGAAAGGCAGATAACAATATTTTGTTCGTTAAATGTCAAGAGTGAGTGGTTAGCATTTGTCGCAATGTAAAATCGGTTAGCAATTCATTTTCGTGTTCTAAATTTTCTCGTTTTAATTCTTGGACAGGATATCAGATAGTCTCGTTAAAATTCTCGTAGCTTCTTTCACATCCTTCAAGCAAATTTCGAGACAATGCACCAAATTCGGCTATGGTAACCTCCTTCCACTTTAAATCTAATTCATTCTCCTCGTATCATACTGCAATTCAAAGGTGTAGTCCAAGCTAGTGAAGTGTCATTAAATAAACAAATGAAAGCTTCTTGCCCTAAGTATGGTATAGCAGCTTCATGTCAATAGCTATAGACTGT
>Ga0123355_10015779_pt1 | contig 11882 bp, 9 predicted proteins | sample TergutEmb28metaG_3_FD_89872 | JGI IMG/M metagenome (GOLD analysis project Ga0123355, IMG submission 89872) | Embiratermes neotenicus P1 segment gut microbial communities from Petit-Saut dam, French Guiana - Emb289 P1 | ecosystem: Host-associated > Arthropoda: Insects > Digestive system > Gut ... | reverse complement strand
CATACATACATACATACATATGCCAAAACAAAATGGTTCTGAACTTGGAGGAAGTAACAAGAGGATGGAGACAAATGTGTAACAAGGAGTGTCATGATTTGTACTTCTAAACAAATAGTATAAGGGTAATCAAATCAAGGGTGAGATCAGCATGCAATGTGGAGAAACATGCAGGAAAGAGACCACTTGGAAGGCCTAGACATAGATGGGAGAATAACAGTGAAATGGATCTTAAGGAATAGGGTGAGAAGTTGTGGACTGTGTTCATACAGGCCAGGATAGGAACAGAGAGGCTCTTGTAAACACTGTAATTAAATTTCAGATTAAATAGAATGTGTTCGAATTTCTTGACTAGCTTAGGAACTACACATTTTTCATACAGGACTCTGTACCATGGAGTTAATTCTGAACTTGTTTTCACTTTCACTTTTTCTGACTGAACTACAATAGTAATATAGCACAGTCATTTACTGATCTGTTTACTTATTTGTATCATCTATGACATTTTTACACTTTTTATGTGTGTTTAGAAATAAAACAAATTCGGATAAAGAGCAAAATTCCTTTACTCCAAAGTCCGATAATTCAGAAATCCTGATAATCTGGCACTTGAGGGGAGCAGTCTCATGACCAGAAATTTTGCTGTTACCAGAAACAAGCTTCATCAATGAAACAGACATATCAAAGGGACATGTTCCAAAAGGCTGCCAAGAGTATCCGTACATCAACTCTTGTGGCATTTCCTGACCGCTTGTCTCCTGCTCCATCAGTGTTTTTAGATATGAAGCCTCCAGAAAACACAGGAGAGGAGTCTGATAACTCTCAACCAGCATATGAAGGAGATATCCAAATGAAATACTCCTCTGATTAGTTGTGCAGTCCAAGTACCACAGCAGTAGCAAAAAATTGCCAGTAAGAACTTAAGTCAGTAATGATATCATCTAATAATCTCAAATATTTGAGAATTCACCACCCATCTGGTCCAGTGCTAGTTGGACTAATGGATTTTTTTGTAGTGTGTTTAGCTCTAAAAAAACACAAATATGTTTTCAGCATCAAACATAATATGAAAGTAACACTTCTCATACCTGGGACTTTAGTAAAGGAACAGGGTTCCCTTGCACTGATATGGTACACAAAGAACCCATCAATTAAGGCCTAAGTGCATTGGGACCATAAGGGCTCGAACCCAAATGCAAATCAATCAATCAATCAATCAACACTTTTCAGACAGGAAGAGTCACGAACCTGACAGTTTTCAAAATTAAATAAAAAAGTTGAAATTCAAATTAAGTTTTTATTTTTTTATATAGAACAACAGGAAAAAGAATGCCATTTAGTTACACTACATCACTACTCTCACATACTTTACTTCTTGAACAGAACATCTCTCAGATGTTTTCCACCATCTCACCTGCACTGTTCCAGTCCGTCATGTAAGGTTCTCGCTGCTCCTCTAACCATATTGTCTGGTATGGCTCTAATTTCCTCCTTTACTGTATTCTTAAGCTCAAAAATGTCACGTGATTTTGTAAGGTACACTTGATACTTGAGTTACCCTAAAGAAAGTAATTACATGCTCAAATGTCAGGAGAACGTGCAGGCAATGAAATGTCTCCTCCTCTTGAAACAACCAGGGAAACATTTATCGCACCACCCTCACGTATGTGCAGGCAGTATGGGCTGTTTCATCATCTTGCTGGAACCACAATGATCTGAGGCCAACTCCATGACGATGTAATTCAAAAGCAAAAAAGTTCCTTAACATCTCCACATACTGAGCAGATGTTACTATAACTGCTGATCGACCCTCTTCAAAAAAATAAGGGTCTACGATCCCAAAGCTTGCTACTCTGCACCGCACAGTTACCTGTGGGCTGTGAACAGGACACAGATGAAGCTGCTGAGGATTAGAATCAGCCCAGTAATAGAAATTTTGTTTGTTCACTGTGCCCAATGAATGAAAATGTGCTTCGTCACTCATGAGAATCACTTCATCACATGTCTGAATGTTTAGAAAGTTCTCAGAGAATACCGTGCGATTTTCTTTGTCAAGATCACTTAACTGTTGCGCCACTACCATTTTTTAAGGATGAAAGTTCAAGTCATTGTGCAGTATTCTTTATACACTACTATGGGACAAATGCAGGGCAGCAGCACGTTTTTTAGCCGAGCGACGAGGACTCCCAAACATTGCCTGCCTCACAGCCTTGATGTTTGGTAGTGTTCTCATTGTATGCACAGGAACTGGTGGTCTCTTTTTTGCTGTAGACGCAGTTGATTTGCAATTTTGTATCCATAAATATATCGTATTGCGGCTAGGAACTCTTGTATGACGTGGAATGTGGAAATGCCAATGAAATAATCTGTGGTGACAACAAAGTTGCGGTTTTAAAAAACGTTTCAACTATGAACACACAGTGTGCAGCAGTCCACTGCTCCATACCAAAATGGCGTCCATTACGCGAGTAACAGATGAGACCACATCCTGTCTAACTGGCAGTGGTACCAACTTATTGAGCTTTAAAACTCGTCAGGTTCCTGTGACTCATCCTGTATTTAAAAGAGGGGTGAAAATAGTTAGCAGCCTGTGACACACAATTTGAGAAATAATGCCATAGGCCACTCAAGAACAGACTGTCATCTACATATTACCTTTAAGTAGTATCTTTAACACACTTCTGAAAAATCTATCAATGATATCAAACTCAAGATACAAGTACCACCTCACAAACATGCATTCCAGGCTCAAATAACTATGAAACAGTTGACAGAGCACTGACCAAGTGCCATGTATAATCCAGGGGTGCACAAATTTCCAAAAATCTAGGGGCCACCTTAAAATTCCAGGTGCCAGAAGGGTGACATGAGGGAAGTTCCACACTGAGGAACCACAAATATTATGTGCCAACATACAAAATTAAGTCACCCATGTGACCTGGCATTAGGAATTTGTGCAGCTGTGGTCCAATCAACAACTTTCAAAACAATACAGACAATCCCAACCCAAGGAGGTTCAAATCTGACCTAGAATTTTACATTTTTCTCTAAACATTACAGACTGGTATCATTTCTGCATTTGCCCCCCCCCCCCAATAAATTAACCATTTATAAACGCATGTTCATCATAATACTGAATGATGGCATTCACAGAAACCACCAAGATATAGTAAGATTATAAAGGAGCAGACAGTAATAACATTTTTGACAAGCAAAGACTTGAAACTAGTGGCCATTTCAATGCAGTACAGAGACGGTGCACTGTCAAAAACATAAGCATGTGATTGGTGTACTGCACACAAGGACAGACGAACACAGTGAGCAGTCCTCTTCACATCTATACACAGATCAATCATGCGAACATTAACAAACCTGAGAAGCTTATAATGGACAATCTGTTCATGGAATCTTATGTCATCAGAACAAAGATGATCATTCACAAGCACCTTTCCTCAAAAAAAGTGAGCATGATAAGGATTCCAGACATGCCAGGTTAAATTTAAACTATCCTCATATGAAACTGCAATCAAAAGTCTCAAGTTCAAAGGCTAACTCGACATTCACTAACAGACAGACTACTAGCAACGTGCCACTTCTCATCAGCAATTTTTAATACAATAGTGGCAATATTGCCAAATGTATCAAAATGTCCTATTTACTGCCAACACAACTAACTTCCTGTATTTAACAGTCATACAGACTATATGTGTCAACATTATTTATAGATCGTATTAAATAAGGTTTCATACCAATAATGTTGAGGAAATTTCCTCTAAAAACATTTTTAAGGTACAGCCCTGATGCTAACATACAAATAGGGTTCACACATGTAGTCTACTAGACTGTTAAATACAGGGAGTTAGTTGTGCTGACATTAAACTACTAGAAATGTTGATACAACAATGTATATGCACACAACAGGGAGCTATACCCCAAGAATATTGCCAATTTCAGTCTCAAGGAACACATATCAACTCAAACTTCACGGGCTCATGCTCAAACTCTAACCAGACATCTGCTGAAATTGGGGATTTCTAAATAACCAGTGCATTACCAAAATTAGTTTGGAATCAGCAAAGTAAGTACAAAAATACCGTCATATGAGCACTGTTCCCAACCATTCGTTTATACCAGTTCTTTTCTGTACACATCCCAGTTACTGATACAATTTGGTCACAATTCAACTGAAAGAAATATATAAATATGTCTTTACTTCTAATTTCAGAATTTCAGAATTGTGATCTTTCACATGCACATATCTTACTCCTACAGTTACCACCCAACCAACCACTGATAAATGCAGGTTGTACCAGAAGAAATGTGCTATAATTCAGGGGAGCATGGCTGATGTTAAATTACTTTGATATAATCAAACATACCTCTATTTCAAGCTGGACTGCTGTGGAGATAATGACTTGTAAAAAATGTGGTATTGTTGCAGTTCCACATACTGCAACTGTTTAACATTATAAGTTACCTGTACACTGCACAGGTCCATCCTTAAGCCAAAAGCTAAGCCAAGCCATATGCAGGAAGCAAGTACTTGGAAACCTAAAGGCAATTTTTATGAAACTAGTACGAGTTTCTCTAGTTTAGTTAATGTTGTTGTGTCGCTCATACATTAATGTTAGGTATATGTGTCAATATTACGCAAACTACAAATTCCTCCTCGTTTTAATTATATTTAGTAACCAATATATGTACAAGAGCTCCCATTCTTTAAAACTTATCACATCATTATCTCTGATATAGGTATGTTTGGTTATATTGATATAATTTAACCTTTAGGCACCGGAATTATTTTTTTTAATTTTAGCACATCCTGTATATAAAATGTGAATAATACAGGAACCAAATATGTTAGATTTATGAAACGAACTGCATTTTGAAGAGGAAAAAACGGAGAGTATATATCATGTTTAAAATATTCAGTACCTATATTGTTGACTAAATATATAAAATGCAACATTTAGAGGTTAACAGTGCGGTACGACCACTATAGTCGTCGTTAGGCATCGAAAGGTTAATCTATGTGAAGAATGGCATTTTCTTCCAGGCACACCCAATGTAGCACAGTGCAACTATCATAATTGTAAAATTTTACAATAGGCAAAATAGTTAAGTACAAAGAAGCCCAATCAGCAGGTAAAATACCTGGGTATACAAATGAAGTAGCCAGTACTGCCAATACAGATACTGTTATTTTTATAATGTTTTAGTTCATTGTTTACAGTCTGTGTATGATGTACCAACAGTAATGTTGTACAATTTCACTCAAGTACAATTTCCTGTTCCTACTTTTAGCCTACTCAGTAAGAATCCTGAATAAATGAGAGCCTGTGTTCTATCACTGAATAATTACCTTTATCCGTGGCAGCACATGTGAAAATAGTTTCAGTTACATCTTATAATTCAGTCTGGACAACACCAGAGACAGCACTTACGTGTATGGGACAATTTATCAGTCCTGAATTCCAAAATAATTAAATTAAGAGTACTACTTAGAATACGGCTGAACTAATGTACAATAACAGCAAAGGTTTTATTTTTTTTTTTTATTTCAGTGCTCAAGTGCTTGCAATTCTCTGTTCACAAGCACCTTGAAAGAATGTTATATGTGTGACAGAAGCAATATTTATGAGTGAAGATGCTAATGCAATCATAATATGTAGGCTTATGGTCATTTGTGCTCTGCTATTCATGTTGCATACAGTGGAAACCATACTTAATATGCACTGACTTCAACAGTGACTCTGACATCAGAGTTGCCAACACTTCGATATGTCAACAAACAAACCCAAAGGCTAAGGTGCAGTGTTCTATAAGTACCTTGCAACAGCGATGAGTCTGTCACTAATACAAAACCTGAAGGATTAATATTAGTGGATTACATTTTCTCTTCTTCTTATGTATGTTGGCAAAAATAACTTGACTATCTGTGACTGTTATACTGGCAACCATAATAAGATGGGAAATCTACAACACACAGAATGAACGAAGGCAGAAGAGAAGATATGTATTTTGATTATATTTGTTGGTTTATTTACATATTAACATTGCTTTGGTTGTGAAAATAGCAGTAACTTTACATATTTAAGAAGTGTACAATACTAAGTGTCAAAAGAGAGTAAGTTTCGCCAATACTGTACACTAGTTCACACACATACTTTACAAGTTTACATTACACACATCTGTGAATATGCTAAAGCAAACAGTAGTTCTCACTTACCACGTTCCCAATGCTCTAAGCACTCTTACTCCATCATCAAAGCCCATTCCATCATCCGGAATAACAAATGTTGACTCTGGATTTGGTTTACTCCCATAATGCTCTCCTAGTGGCTGAGATACATGTGGTACCTTCAATGTTGGATATTCAACTAAGCGGCCTCCCATTAGATTCTGACATTCGCTGGAGTCCTTACTGTGCCCCCTGTCAAGTTTCTCATCCTGTCCCTTGCACTGCAAGGCTGCAGCTTGTGCCATGTGCTGCTGCATGGCTTCTGTATACGCCAATTTCTGAACATCACTCATCTTTTCCAATTTCACTCCCGCCTTTAAAACAAAGCAACACCTACAATATATTCACAATCAACCATATTAACATAAAAGAAAATGTCCTTCAATGGCGTAACCATGAAGGTCAAAACTTATTCGCCGGTTCATTGTCAAACTCGATTAAATCCTTACCAGATATGGACTCCAGAGAGAAACAGTTCCCTTACGAATCAACGCTAGGATTACATTGGTGACTAGATCACCCTGTTTCACACGTTATGTTCGATCACGTTCATTAATAACGCCAAAAGCGCAATACAAAGAAAATTGCAAATGAGATGGGAACCAACTTCTCTCTAGTCGCGGGATCAATACATTTATATTCGACTACTCCACTATCGACTCTACCGTCGTAATACTCGTAAATCGATTGGTGCGACATCACATTAGCCACGGATCGCAAGTGGCAATGTCAAATACATTTCATGGTACACAAACACCAAAATTTCAAACTTCCTTCATATACAAATATGACGTATGAGTTTTAGAGGTGTTTTAACCATCTATACATTTTTAATTGGATGTTAAAATGGTTGCATTACTAGCTCTATCGATAATACTCGAATTACGTACGTAATATCCTGCTGTAATAAAGTCTTGTCAAGATAAAGCAGGCAAATTATGGGTCATAAGCCATAGTGCAGTCCATGTTACAGTTAACATTGCACCTTTGGACAATCGTTATTAAGCACTGGTTACGTTACTACGTACTGATTATGGCACAAATTACATCGATATGTATACAAGCAGTACCAATGTACAATGCAAGAATTATCATCAAAATAATTACCTGGATCCCATTATTTACATGATTTTTAAGCAGTGTCTCAGAATTTAGACAGCTAAGCCTAAATTCATAAAACATGTCAAGTTTATAAGCACAGCGATGACAAATTTTCTTTGGTAACGAGTCATCTTTTGAGATCTGAAATTACCAAAAAATTATATTTTTAAATTAACAATCACACCGACAATAATAAGAAAGAATACTAACAATAGCCACTCCATATATGGTGTGCTCAACAACAATTCCGCCGTTAACATCACAAATACTCCTTTGACAGGTTATGGCATATATAACTCACAACAATAAGTAGACAGATTATGACATATATCACTCACTACAATCGGTAGACACGTCCTTATCTTAAACAGCAACTGTCGTTGTTCTCCTTCTTTATCGAATATATGCATTCGCATACCACTCCTCACTGTACACAGTCGGCAAACTTCTGTACTGTTGTATTCATCCGTCATTGTAGAACTAATTAAATGCACTCAGCAATAAAGGTAATTTTACGCAAAGGTTACCACGGTTCAAGAAATTATTACACGTATTTCTAAAGTTACAGAAACGTAGAATCAATAATTACACACACAATATAGTACTACTATTCAATTCTAAGTTCTCTTGGTTGCCATATTGGAATCCGAGATGCCCCATCCACTTCCGCCATTGTAGTGAACGTCTGCTTCAACCAATCGCATCATACGCTATTCCCGCAACTTTCAATTCAAACAAGAACGCAATTTTTAGGCGCGTTCGCAGAGTTGCGAAAAAGAGACTATTAGCTTCGTCATGTCTGTCTGTCCATCCGTCCGTCTACCTGCATCGAACAATTCGGCTCCCACGGGCCGGATTTTCATTAAATTTGATATTTGATGATGTTTAAAAAATCCGTCGAGAACAGTCCAGTTTCATTGAAATCTGACATGCATAACGGGTACTTTACATGAAGACCAATACACATTTTTCACATCTCGATCAGTTCTTCCTAGAATGAGAAATGTTTCACACAAAAGTTGTACACAAAATCAAAACACATACTTTACTTACTTTTTTTTTTTTAATTGTACCGTTTATGCAATAATGTGGAAAAATATTGTAGTGCCAGACAGGCAACAGATGACGATATGCAGCTTGTACATTGCATGCAAGATACCTAATTCTACAAATACACACTCACAGTATGCAAAACATATTGCTTTTCCACTGCAATACTGGTTGCATGAATGCACCTCAATGTTCCATTGTACACGCATTGCCTGTCTTGCTGTAGTTAACCTTAAATTGTTAAAATACTTTACAAAGATGATCTAACACCTTCCTCCTTTAAAAATGCACCAGAATTGGCCCCAGTAACCTTCTAAATTCAGAAAATGTTTTTAATTGTTGATTTATGTATACATAATCAGTCCTCTTTCCATCTGTTACTCAGTGTGATCTGTATCACTCAACATTTGCTGCTTATACTGATGCCAAGCACCAAGCACTGTACCAAAGAACAGCATCAGAAAGGCCAGCAGCATTAATGTACATGGACATGGCTCAGCTAAGCTGAACATCAACAAACAGAAAAATAGATCTGCCATTCTGTGTGCATTACTAATTTCAAGCTCTATTCTCTCACGTGCACATTTTAGGTCGGTATTGTCTCGAACTGTGCATCTTTTCAGCACAACAAAAAATTCTCCAAAATTTTGGCAGCTTCCCCTTGTTTTACTGCAATGCAGGGATGGAAGTGGAAGGCACGAGACTCACACTTGTCATAGTAATGTGTCAAACTATTAAAACAAATAAAATGTTTAAATTGGAAGAAAGCTGAACTTCTCCTTGAAAGGGGTCACTATGTGGTTACTTGGTTCAATATGTTACCTGCCTGCACTGATCACTTGCAACCTATCCACATGTGCAGCAATTAAAGTCAAAACTTATGAAATGACACATGTAACAGAAACCTATTTTTAGTGTGACATCACTTGAACACCATGGTCACATCTTCACAATTTCATCAGATTAAACATCTCCACCAGCTCTGTGACCAACTGTGGGTAAAATGACCAGGGTCTGATATCCAGCTGGTATGACACACTTCCCTGCAAAACTGTTCAAATCAGCTGCCTGCCTCTTGTCCAGTGGGTAAATTTCCCTGCAGTCAAATAACTCTGATGCTAAGGTGACCATTCATTTACATCTAGTTCAAAGGTTAGGAATCTGTACAGCTTCACCCCCATTCTTGTGTGTTTTATGGCATGAGGCTCTCGACACAGGCATAACTTAACTCTACCAGGCACAGCAGTTTTACTACCAAGGTATCATGTATGAAAATGGGCTGCCTTGGAGGAATGAAATTTAGACAATGTTCGTAATGGACCAACCCTCTTGTAGGGTTCACTGCAGTGCCAGTATCTGCACGCATTCCCCCCCTCAAAATTTATGTACCACACAATATTCAGGACATAATTTTGTAATTTTTAAATTCCATGATCTCAAATGTAACATCATTTTAAGTCAGAATGTATCTGCATAGTAATGTAAATAGTAGTCCACTATTTAAGTGGACTAAATTCCCAAGTTTAGCACATCTGGGACTTATGGATGGAGGGGTGAGGCTGGTGCAGGTGATGTATCCACCCCAGACAGTAGTCTAAGGGGACAACAAAATCAAAATTCAAATGAAAAAAATATTTGAGTGCACTCAATTTTAAAATTGAGATCAACAACAGAAAATTCAATGTCACACAACCAGTAACAGGAAATTCAATAAACATCACTTTTTTAGAATTTTTTAAGTTCTGTTTGGGACTACCATTGTGATTACTCACCCCAGGCACCAACAACCTAGCTATGCCATTGGGAACACTGAATTAAAATTATATTCGACGCCACTCGAGGAAAGCAAAATAGCTTGACCCGGGACAGTTGTTACTTACCATACACACCCAGAGCTGTTACAAAAGACAAAATTCATGGAATGCCTAACAAAGTTAAGGCATTAAAGTGCAAATTGTGAAAAAAATAAAAATGAAATCTTTGTAATCAGTGTGGGTCATGGTTCACTGTGCTACGCACCTTCACCATTGCAAATACACCATTTGCGAAACAAAGTGCGAAATTACTACTGTTAAGTATTGTGTATTACATACTCTAAAGAAAAAACCTTGCAATGTGAGAAAGTACAAGAAGCAGAAGTTAAGTGATTTACGGCACTGTAGTTACTATATGTCACCTATGTCAATCCTAACCCACGGATTTATGAGTGCCACTTTGTAGAATACATAGAGAATACTTACGTATACACCACTGACTAATTAGTCTTTGTAATAGTTTTTTTTTAACCACTGAAATTTTAAACAAGCTTTACAAAAAAAACTCCAGGCCTTATGTGGTACTAAACAGGTGTAGTTTGCCACACTGCTGTACCAGTCTGTACTTATGCAACAGCATTGTTGACAATAGCAATACTCCAACATGGGCACCACTTATTTCTACACAACTACTAGCTATATTCAGGCATAATTTGCAAGTTATTAAGAGGAAACCTATTCCCAGTCTTGATACGATCATCATCTTCTGCAAGCTTCAAGCACATGATATGGATCTCAGCTATGCAGTTACATCCCCTCACTTCCGAACATGTGCTATGAAATATGTTATTCTGTTTGGAGTATTCCCAGTCTTTCCTTCGAACTGTAAATTTATAATATTACTATGTACAAATAATTTAAAACCAACTAGTAAAACTAACACATACACAATGTATAGTATTAAGATTCTGTAAAGAATTCGTTTTATGTGTAAAAATTACATAAATTTACATGACCACAGAACATGATCATGATTCTTACTTTTAAATATGGCAATGGAAAATTTTTTCATGAAAAACCACCATTTTACCAATACAAGAGCACGATAAAATGTATTCTGGAACCTTCACAATATTTACAGGTAATCTTTAAAGTTTGTATTTAAAATCTTCCACTATTTGATGTGCATCACACTGTTGACCACTGCTGCCTCCAGCAGCAGTGGTCACTATGTCAAATTATCCAATAGGTTATCTGTGTGACAGTCTAATGTGTTAAGCCTTACATTTGCTGTTCTTGTGCATACAAATATCCTGGTGGCTAACTATACTCAGTTTGCAGTGGGATTTTAAGTGACATCTGTTGTAAAACTTTTATTGTAAAGCATGCTTGTTGCATTTTTGCCTTGGAGCTGTAACAGTGTCTGGGTGACTGACTGAAATAATATGCAAGCAACATATGAAACTGAGACTAAAAGATGGCTGCCAGACCACGGATACATATATGAGCAAATGGACTTAAACTGGTAAATTTATACATATACAGTGGAATATTCAAAGTACATATTAGACCTGTATGTCTTATAACTATGCATGATTTAATCACTGTTCTGTTTGAGCTAACTATTACCATTTCATTTACTACTGACTGTTCTTATATTCATGGGATTGCCTCTGCTTATGTTAAACTGGAATTATAATTGATCAGGTGCTTGCCCATATTTTAATTACAATTTT
>Ga0123355_10015778_pt1 | contig 11882 bp, 12 predicted proteins | sample TergutEmb28metaG_3_FD_89872 | JGI IMG/M metagenome (GOLD analysis project Ga0123355, IMG submission 89872) | Embiratermes neotenicus P1 segment gut microbial communities from Petit-Saut dam, French Guiana - Emb289 P1 | ecosystem: Host-associated > Arthropoda: Insects > Digestive system > Gut ... | reverse complement strand
GAAAAAATCTTTACAGTCAAGATTTTTTCAACTTATTCCATTATAACACATATTAAAGAAATTACAAGTTATTTCGAAAAATTACTATGGAAATAAAAAAGGAATTATATAACCGATATAGAAAAATACACTTTAACACAAAAAATCACAAAATTTTTAGGAGATTATCGTGAAGGTATTCATATTTATAAAATCGTTAGTTTTTAGTTTGCTTGGAATTGCGGTTTTTAATGATAAGCAAAAAAGTCTTTATCGAACAGACTGTTTTGTTTTTTTCGCGATGATGCTTACCAACGTGTTTGTAAACACGTTTATAATGATTGGCGGAGGAATTATCGGAGTTGTGATATACAATATGTTTGTGTTTGGCTCTGCCGGGGTGGCGAGTTTTCCGCAGGCATTTTTAGCGAAACGATTCGGACTTGTTAATGCTTACAGATGTGGTATTATTACGTTTATTCTGTTTTACGTGAGCATACTTTTACTTGGCGATAACGTTCAAAACTTCCTATGGCTTGCCGGCGGGCTGTCGGGAATTAGTATGTGTCTTTTTCATGTGTCACGAAATATGTTGATTTTGGCTTGTGCGGATTATGACCAAGATGTTGAAAGTGTTTACTGGGGCTCGTCGGGAATGACAAATTCAATTTTTACAATTGCGCTGCCGCCGCTTGCGGGAGTGATTATAAGTCAAATCGGCGCTTTCACCGGATACTCCACAATCGGATATTATATAGTGTTTTCTGTGGGGATTCTCTCGTTTGTTGTCGCGTTTTGGCTTAGCTTTCGAATGCAGTCTATTCCTCCCGTTAAGGGTGAGCAAAATCTTTGGGCGGACGCGAAAATTTTATTTAAAAAGAAGAGTGTTATTTTCAGCGGGTTTGGCGAAATGTTTCGCGGAGTAAGGGATATTATCTCGAGCTTTATTTTTGTTTCGCTGGTATTTTACATCACCCAAAATGAGACGATGGTTGGAACTTTCACCATGGTTATGGCGATTTGCCAACTTGTTGGTTTTTATATTGTTGCGCGATACCTCAATCTCAAACGGGCAAAAACGTTTTTGTTCGCATTTTCGATTATCGTTACGGTTACGCCGCTTGCGCTGTTATGGAGCGCGGGAGCCGGTATGTCGGCGCATATAATCTTACTCTCGCTGTTCTTCGTAGGAGCGATGTCGCATGCTGTTGCAAGCTTCCAAAACGGGGCGAACATTATCTGCTCTAACGCGATTCGCGGATATCTCGAATGCGGATTTTTGATTCGCGAGATATTTATAAACGTCGGAAGAATGATTGGCTTGCCGATTTTGTTGATTTTACTTGGAATTACTGACAATATTGCGCTTAATGTTGGAATTGCCATGACAATTTTAGGTTTTATGCAGATATTTATGTGGCTTATGCACTCGCGGGTAACTTTTAAATCCATTAAATAGTGCATAATAATAGATGAAATTTTGCGTTATCGAAAATCATATAAAATTTCTATTGCTTTTTTGGGCAAAATGATGTAAAATTATATTGATATGATTAACGCAATTAAATTCAGGTAAATTGATGGAGGTTTTTTTATGATGACAGCAGGAGAATTTAGGAACGGAGTTACGTTCGAGTTTGAGGGAAACGTGTTTCAAGTTATTGAGTTTCAACATGTTAAGCCCGGTAAGGGCGCGGCGTTTGTGCGTACTAAAATCAAAAATGTTATTACAGGCGGTGTTGTCGAGCGCACTTTTAACCCGACCGAAAAAGTTGAAAAAGCGCATATTGAGCGTACGGATATGGAATATTTGTATGAAGATTCGGGGCTTTACTATTTCATGGATACCGAAACATATGAGCAAACTCCGTTAAGCAGCGACCAATTGGGTGACGCGCTGAAGTTTGTTAAGGAAAACATGTCGGTGACAATCATCTCGTATAAAGGTAACGTTTTCTCTGTCGAGCCGCCAACGTTTGTTGAGCTGCTGGTTACGCAGAGCGAGCCGGGTGTTAAGGGCAACACGGCAACCAACGTTATGAAACCCGCAACCCTTGAAACCGGCGCGGTTGTACAGGTTCCGATGTTTATCAACGAGGGCGATATGATTCGTGTGGACACACGTGTTGGAGAATACATGGAGCGGGCTTAGTTTACGCGACTAAAGTTGAGCTGATTGCAGGGAGCGGCAATGATTTATGCATAAAATATCGGATTTTGTGAAACGAATTATTTTGGGGCATTTGCTCGCGCTTGCACTTGCGTTTTTTTGCTTACTTGTATTTTCGTGGGCAGTAGGACATTTGCTGTTCGGAATTGTTGTAACGTATATTTACGCGCTTACGATGTATTCGACGGGGTGGATGTTGGGTCAACTTGATTCACGGCTTGCGGGTGGGTCAACTGTTGCCGCGCCGCGATATTTGCACGGTGAAGAGCCGCAAGCTCGCTTGAAAAAAATGATAATTGCTTCGATTGTCGTAACGATTCCAACCGTGATTTTGCTTGGGCTTCGAATCGCGGCGCCGATTTGGTTTGCGGACGTTGTGTTTCGGACGGGAACAATGTATCCCGGGGCGATGATAGGTTATGAAGCCGTGATATATCATGAGCCGACTATGATGACTTTGACCGTTGCATTAGACTTGATTTACCGTGTGTGGCTGCTTCCGTGTCTTTATTTCTTCGGTGAATTTAACGAGCGGGTTAATTTAGCGTACGTCTTGCCTGTGTTTATCGTTCCGATTTTTTCGATTTTCGGATATATTGTTGGGCGAAAACGGTTTAGTATTGTTGAGAAATTTTTCCCGCGGATAATGTATCGGCGAGAGAAATAGGATGAAATTACTGTATGTATTTTTACAGAATTTTTTATAATTCAAAAAAGATGCGAACTAATTTTAGTTTGCATCTTTTTTAGTTTAAGCTTTTAAGACAGCTTTGAAACAACATTTCTTAAATATTTTAACACAATCTATTGACAAATTTAGTTAGCAATGGTAAACTGCTTGAGAGTTAGCATATACTAACTATGATGAGGAATTGCAAATAGGAGCGTAAAATGGACACTTTGAATCTATATCAAGCAAAAAAAACCGCTAAATTGATGATAATTTCGGTGCCCGATGTCGGGCTTTTAAACAGTCTTGGTTTGCGCCCGGGGGTGAAAGTAACCGTGCAAAACCGCTTTTCTTTGGGAGGACCCGTATTGCTGCGAGTTGAGGACACATATTCGGTTGCGGTTGGGAAAGATATCGCGAAACAGATAGGAGTTACAAGCGTATGAAAAAAGAGTCTAACCTAGCGGCGGCGCCAAACAACAAAATCTTGCTTATGGGTAACCCGAACGTGGGGAAAAGCATATTTTTTACTGAACTGACCGGAATTCACGCAATAAGCTCTAACTACGCAGGCACAACCGTTACATTTATGGAGGGGAAATTCAAGCTTGGTAAGCGAGAATATACGCTTGTCGATGTGCCGGGAACATATTCACTTACGCCGACTTCCGAGGCTGAATCGGTTGCGACGGATTTTGTGAAATCCGGCGCGGCGGCGATTATCTGCGTGCTTGACGCGTCGAATTTAGAGCGTAATTTACGGCTTGCGCTTGAGCTGCAACAGCATGATATTCCAATTGTATACGCTCTGAATCTTTGGGATATCGCCGCGCGGCACGGGGTAGAAATCAATGCGAAATTGCTGGAACAAGAACTGGGCGCGCCGGTTATTCCAACCGTTGCGGTTAAAAAGCAGGGCATAAGTGAACTTGTGAAACAGTTGGATGGCATGTTGGACGGTAATGGGTGCGCCAACCAAGCTTGTGAAAGTTCGAAGTGTGCAAGTTGCCCGAACAATCATGCCGCGAAACATGATGCTCACGACATATTTGCCGCAGCAAAGCAAATTTCGAATCGTGTTACGCGGAAAACCGATACGAAATTAAGCTTTCTTGACAAGCTTGGCGATGCTATGATTAAGCCGTTTCCCGGGATTTTCATTGCGATTCTTGTTATGGCGATTGCAATTGCGGTGATTGTTTTCGGCGGACGCGGGCTGCGCGCAGGGCTTTTGCTTCCGCTTGTGGGCGCGGGCGAAGGCGCGGCTTTCGGAATTGTGCCGTTTTTCCGTTGGTTATTTGCCTCGTTTATTCCCGAAGGAATGTTGCTTAACATTTTGGTCGGCGAATTCGGGATTTTTGTAATTAGTTTCGAGTGGATTTTAGCGTTGATTTTTCCTTATGTGTTACTATTTTACGTTGTTTTCACATTTTTGGAAGATACGGGATATTTGCCGCGGATAAGCGTTTTGTTCGACAATATTATGCGCAAGCTTGGCGTGCAGGGCGGAAGTTTGATACATACAATTATGGGATATGGCTGCGCAGTGCCCGCGATAATCGGCAGCCGCGCGGCAACTTCGCGAAAAGAGCGAATTGTTATTGCCGCCGCGGTGTGTTTCGCAATTCCGTGCATTTCTCAAACCGGCGCGCTTATTAGCTTGTTTGCCGAATTCGCTTGGTGGATGCTGCCTGCCATATTTCTATTCTCAATTTTACTTTTCATTGCGGTAACGCTTGTTGCCGGGAAGTTTGTAAAAGGCAAGGTGGACCCGCTTATAATTGAGATCCCGAACTTGCTTATGCCAAACGGCAAAGCATACGGGCGCAAGCTTTTAACCCGAATGCGGCATTTTTTGGATGAGGCTGAAAAACCGATGCTAATCGCTATATTGATTGCAGCGATTCTGGCGGAATCAGGGATTTTAGCAGCGATTGCAACAACTGCGCAACCGTTGGTTAGTGGTTGGTTGGGGCTTCCGGCAGAAGCTGTGACCGCGTTAATTTTAGGAATTGTGCGCCGGGAAATGTCGGTTGCGCCGCTTTTGGCATTGAATTTAACGCCGTTGCAGGCGTTCGTTGGCGGAGTGGTGTCGCTTATGTATATCCCGTGTATTTCGGTGTTTGCTATACTCGCAAAGGAATTCAAGGCGAAAACAGCGGTAATCATAGGCGGAAGCACGATTGTGCTCGCGCTCTTTGTTGGCGGGTTGATAAACCATATCGGGAGGCTGTTCCTGTGACGCGTATGACGAAATTCACTCTTAAAATCGAGGGAATCGCCGCTAAATCGAGGCTTTTCTATCGAATTGCAGAGCGATATTATCGCAACGCGATTCATCGTGAGATTGAAATCGCAAGCATCACAAGCGTTGACCGCATCCTTTGTATAGGCGGCGGAATTTGTCCGTTCAGCGCGATTTTATTTCATCAAATCACAGGCGCAAGTGTGACGGTTGTGGATAATAATTCCGCGTGTATATTTCGCGCGAGGAAAGTTATTGAGCGGTTGGGATTAAGTGAGCACATAAGCTTGCAATACCGCGACGGCGCGGATGTTAATGTTTCGGGATACACTGTGATTCATTTGGCGAAGCAGGTTTCGCCCGCGTCGCGCGTATTCTCCGAGGTTAAACGCCGCGCGACTGATGGAACCAAACTATTAGTGCGTACGCCGAATAAGCGAATCGGGTGCACGCAGCTGTATATCAAAGGAGGCGCGGCATAATGGGAGCGATTTCGATTTGGGTTATATCGTTATTGATTGTGTTGCAAATTGTGTCGCAACTTTTGGTAAATTTGCAATGGCGCAATGTTGCGTTGGCGGCAGACGTGCAAGTGTCGTTTCGGGAGATGTTTTTCATAAATTGCCAAGGTGCTATTGCGGACGCAATAACGCCCGGAGTGAAAATCGGTGGTGAAATAACTCGTGGGGTACAAATCAGCCGTAGATGCGGCTGCTCTGCTGAGCAAGCGACGGCGATAGTTGCCGCGCAGAAGATGTTTAGCATTAGCTCGTTCGTTTTTCTATTGCTCATTACGGGTACATATATGGCCGTCAACTTGCAGATGCTGACCGGAAGGTATGTTCAAATTGCGGGGACAGCTATTGCGGCATTGGCTTTATTAATTATTTTCGGAGTGTTTTTTATGCCGAAACGAGTGAAAAAACATATGCAAATTAAAAATTCATTGCCGTTTTTGATGCTCTCGCTCATAATTTGGCTGATTTATCCTGTCAAATTATATATTTTAGCGGCGCAATTTTCGCCTGATATAAATATAATTTACATTGCTGGAATAACGTTTATTTCGTATATTATTGGTATGATTCCGATTTTCCCAGGCGGAATCGGTGGGTTTGAGGGAACAATGTCGGGGTTGCTTATCGCCACAGGATTCAGCGTTTCGGATGCCGTAACAGCAGCGATTTCATTCCGATTTATTACGTTTTGGTTGGTTGTGATATTCAGCTTCGGATTTGTTTCGTTAGATGTGATTTGCAAGAGAGGTGTGTGGTTATGGTCAAAAATAAGGTTGTCAAATGTGTTCCGAATTTTTTGACGGTTGTCAACCTAATTTTGGGAATAACCGCTATTTTGTTCGCGATAAAGTTGGAACACCCGCAAAAATTGTTGATAATAACTGCGCTGATTTTACTGGGAGCAATCGCGGATGTTGCGGACGGATACGCCGCGAGGAAGTTTAACGCCGTAACTTCTGTGGGCAAACAGCTTGATTCGTTTGCTGATTTAGTTACCTTCGGAATCGCGCCAATCGCGCTGGTGAATTACATTTCTCCGTGCGATTATTTTGGAATAGTGACAATATCATCGTTGATGTTTGTTTGCGCGGGAGTTTTTCGCTTGATTCGCTATAACTTGCGCGATTTTACAAAGCATTTTACAGGGTTGCCAATTACCGCTGCGGGAGTAACGCTTACACTGTATTGCGCATTGTATCGGATAGTGCACGTGAATTTACCAACTGCGGCGGATAGTACAATCACGGTATCGCTTATGGTTTTGTTATCCCTTTTTATGGTTAGCCGTGTGAAAGTTCGGCGGATTGTGTGAAAATTATGCGGTCTTACGGTGCTAATTTGTCTATACGTAATTTTTGCAATAAAAATAAGACAAAATCTGCTGTTCGCAGACTTTGTCTTATTTTTATTGCAATATTCATTTGATACGCAAAATTTCTCAACAATGTTGTAGAAAATTTTAAAATTCAGAATTACCCCTTAACGTACTGTTTTGGTTGTAGGGGCGGATGCCCACATCCGCCCGCATAAAAAACACTGTATTTTCGGGGCGATGTGGGCATCGCCCCCTACAAAAGTTTTGTTTACAGTACGCCAGGGGATAATTCCGTTAAAAATTAAATAATCGCCGAGTATTTTCTGCAGTAATATTACATATTTCCTCATAGCTTATTTCTTTTATTTCAGCGGCTTTTTTTGCGATAATCGGCATATATTCACTTGAATTTCGTTCGCCTCGATAAGGCTCGGGTGAAAGGTAGGGGCAGTCGGTTTCAATCAGTAGCCGCTCAAGCGGCACAGAACGTAGCGCATCAACTGCTGAACGCGCGTTCTTATATGTTATCACGCCGGAGAACGATATGTAAAATCCCATATTTATCAACTCTTTCGCCATTTCGGCGCTGCCACTGTAACAGTGCATAACACCGTTAGATATATTTTCGTCCTTCAAAATATCCACGCAATCTTGGTGCGCGTCACGGTCGTGAACAATCACCGGCAGATTAAGCTCGCTCGCAAGCTGTAACTGCGCGCGAAACCAACGCTGCTGCACCTCTCGCGGCGAAATGTTGCGGAAATAATCCAACCCGATTTCGCCGATTGCGACAACTTTTTCATTTTCGGCAAGAGATTTCAACTCAACGATGTCATCCTCGGTCATTTTCGCGGCGTAATGCGGGTGAACTCCGACAGCGGCGTATAAAAAATCGTGCGCCTTGGCAAGTTTCACGCTCTCGCGTGAACTGCGCATATCCGCGCCGATATTGATAACGTTGGTCACGCCTGCCGCGTGAATTGCGGCAATTGCCGCGTCACGGTCGTTGTTGAATTTTCTATCGTCAAGGTGCGCGTGGGAATCAATTAGTTGCATAAAAGTTTGGCTCCTTTTTGTACTTGCAGTGTATAGCTTTTGTTGCCGATAAGATGTTGTCAAGGATGCTATGTTCGCACTCGGTAGGCGGCGCGGGTGCGAGTAGCGCGATAGCGCGTAGCGTGCCGCCGGATAATCTTTTTTGATGAAACTTTTTTTAAAAAAGTTTCTCGGGGATTGATAAGGGCAACGATTTGCCCTTATCGCTCCTGCGGCAACAGAAAAGCCTTTGTGCGCCGTTCCTCACTCGGAGCGAGATGCCCTACTAAAGATTTTCTTCAATCTCCTTCAACTTTTCCTCCATATCAATCCGTGCGAAAAGTGGTGTCGGTGTTTCTGTTACTTTTTCACCGCCATTGCCGAGTTGTTCACGTATACTATTTGCCGTATCCGGCATAAACGCCGTCAAAAGCTCCGCAACCGCGCGTATGGTTGTGATCAAGTTGAACATTACCGAACCCAAGCGTGGCTTATTTTCCTCGTCTTTCGCAAGCGCCCACGGCATAGTTTCGTCAATATACTTGTTCGCGCGGTCAACGATTACCCAAATTTCCGCAAGGGCGTCGGCAACACGGAATTGCTGCATTAATTCCTCAACTTTTTGCGAGCTTGCCGCGCAAGTTGACTTCAAATCCTCGTCAAACTCGCCGGGGCAACTATCTTGCGGTATTTCACCGCTGAAATACTTGTTAACCATCGAAATTGTTCGGTTTACAAGGTTGCCGAGAGTGTTGGCAAGGTCGGCGTTATAGCGGGTGATAATGTTTTCATATGTGATTGTTCCGTCATTCGCGTACGGCATTTCACGCAGAATGTAGTAGCGAACGGCGTCAAGCCCGAAATGCTTAATCAAATCGTCAGCGTACATAACATTCCCGGTAGATTTACTCATTTTATCCGCGCCGGACAGTAACCACGGATGCCCGAAAATCTTTTGCGGCAGCGGCTCGCCCAGCGCCATCAAGATAATCGGCCAATAAATGGTGTGGAAACGCAAGATGTCTTTACCGATTATGTGAACGTTGGCGGGCCAGTATTTTTTATACAACGTATCGTCATCCTGCATAAATCCGAGCGCGGTAATGTAGTTAGAAAGTGCGTCCAACCAAACGTAAGTGACGTGTTTTGTGTCGAAGTCAACCGGAATTCCCCACGTAAACGATGTTCGCGAAACACACAAATCCTGCAATCCTGGCTTGAGGAAGGTGTTAATCATCTCGTTTTTGCGGGATTCGGGCTGAATAAAATCGGGATTCTCGTCTATGTGCTTCATTAGGCAGTCTTGATACGCCGAAAGCTTGAGGAAATACGCTTCCTCCTTTGCTTCGACCACTTCTCGTCCGCAGTCGGGGCATTTTCCGTCAACAAGCTGCGCCTCTGTCCAAAACGATTCGTCGGGAACGCAATAAAGTCCGCTGTATTCGCCTTTGTATATGTCGCCTTGGTCGAACAATTTCTTGAAAATTTTCTGCACGGCTGATTTGTGATAATCATCGGTCGTGCGGATAAACTTATCGTAACTCGAATTCATCATATCCCAAATATCCCGCACGTTTTGCGCGACATTGTCAACGTACTGTTTTTCGTCAATGCCATCGGCAGATGCAAGTTCCTGGATTTTCTGCCCGTGCTCGTCTGTCCCGGTAAGGAAAAACACATCATATCCCAGTTGCCTATGGAATCGCGCTATTGCGTCACAAAGCACAATTTCATAGGTGTTTCCGATATGGGGTTTTTTGGAGGCGTAAGCAATCGCCGAGGTTAAGTAAAACTTTTTATCCATATATTTTCAATCCTTCCAAGGTTAGCGTTCCCAAAATCAAATTTCATCATACCATATTTTTCATTGCTTGTCAACCGTTGACATTTCGTTGTTTTCGTGGTACAATAGCTTTTAGATGGCATAATGTCAAAATTACTGCAAAGGATGGTGAGCTTTGTGAAAATTCCTAAAAACACACCTAGTTTAAATGCTATTACCATTGCTCGGCATGAGATAAACCAACATTTGCACAACGTTCACAATTCAAATCAAGCGCTTGCTATATACGTTAAGGGCGATAAGGCGCAATGCCATATGGAACAGATGAAAATTAACAATCTTGCTGTGTTGAAAAAATTCGGAAACTTGATGGATTACATGGCGAATCCTTGTGAATACGACGAATATATGCAAGTGAATTTCAAAAAATTGGACATCATTCAGGCTGTGCGCAGTATGCAAAAGCAGATTTCAGAGTATGTTTCGGTTGACAATATTAATCTTCAGCTTAAAACCGGGATTGAATCTATTTTTGTTACAACCGATATTCGGCGGCTCAAGAAAATATTATATAATCTACTTTCAAATTCTATGCGTCACACTCGGAGCGGCGGCACGAAAAAGATTGTTTTAAGCGTGAAAGACATCGGAGACAGCGTTGTAGTTTCTGTTCGAGATTTATCCGGCGGGTGCTTGCGCAACTTATCGAACGGTTTTTTATGTCATGAGTCAGACGTGTTAGAAGCTTTGAAAAACAAAGAAATATCAACGGTTGATCCGATGTTGGGATTCGGACTTTGGTTTGCGGTTTCGCTAAAATTCGCTAATGAAATAGGCGCGAAGCTTGAAATCAATAATACATCTGAGACAGGCTGTGAAGCTTCTGTTATCCTTCCTAAAGAGATTGAAGATCCGCCGATTGCAGCATCGATTGTCAGCGATTCTATCGGCATTTTAGACCCGGATGAATCTTTGATAAATGTGTATTTTTCAGATATCTTTGAGGAGGGTTGCAACTTATGAATGTGAAACGAATTATTCCATGCTTGGATGTTAATAACGGGCGCGTGGTAAAAGGTGTTAAATTTATTGATTTGATAGATGCGGGCGACCCTGTTGAGGCGGCCAAAGTTTATGATAAATCCGGCGCGGACGAGTTGGTTTTCCTTGATATTACCGCAACGCATGAGGGGCGCAAAACGGTTATTGATATGGTTTCTAAGGTTGCGGAGGCTATTTCAATTCCGTTTACGGTTGGCGGCGGAATTAAAACGATTGAGGATTTTGAAGCCGTTCTTGCCGCAGGCGCGAATAAGGTGTCGCTTGGTTCGGCTGCCGTTCGAAATCCTGAGCTGATTACGCAGGCGGCGGAAAAATTTGGAATAGAGAGTGTTGTTGTTGCCGTTGATGTTAAACGGAAAGATGATAATTCCGGTTACAACGTAGTTATTGACGGCGGAAGAACCGTTACCGATATTGATGCTGTTGAGTGGGCTGTTGAGGTTGAAAAACGCGGCGCGGGAACAATTTTACCGACATCAATGGATTGTGACGGAATGAAAACGGGATATGATATTGAAATCACATCATTGATTTCGGAAAGCGTTGGCATTCCTGTTATAGCATCGGGCGGAGCGGGGAATATGGAGCATTTTTACGACGCGCTGACAGTTGGAGGAGCGAGCGCTGCGCTTGCCGCGTCGTTGTTTCATTTTAAAGAAGTTGACATAATTGAGTTGAAAGAATATCTTCGCGGGCGCGGAGTGAATGTGAGGCTGTAATAAGTAAGTTGAAAAAGTTTTACAGCGGAGAAAATTTCAATGACAGATTGAAAATTTGGTTGATAAGCGTGTTGTGATACTTAAAAGCCGTAAGCAGGTGAATAAGTTTTTGACGAAATTATGAGTTGTTTGTTGTGTGGCGGCACGGGCGTAGGGGACGATGGCAATCGTACATCGAGGGATAATACTGAATTAAAAAACCGAAAGGATGATACATATGAACTTTATGCAAAAAATCAAAGAATTGGCAAAGGACGCGAACAAGACAATCGTTCTCCCGGAGGGGGAGGAAATCCGCACGGTTACGGCGGCGGCGAAGATTCTCGAAGAGGGGCTTGCTAACCTTATTCTGCTTGGTAATGAGGCAAAAATTAAGGAAATCGCCG
>Ga0123355_10015777_pt1 | contig 11882 bp, 7 predicted proteins | sample TergutEmb28metaG_3_FD_89872 | JGI IMG/M metagenome (GOLD analysis project Ga0123355, IMG submission 89872) | Embiratermes neotenicus P1 segment gut microbial communities from Petit-Saut dam, French Guiana - Emb289 P1 | ecosystem: Host-associated > Arthropoda: Insects > Digestive system > Gut ... | reverse complement strand
TGGTCAAGTTATGACCGAAACATGTAGGAGGTTTAGCAAATTTTAAACGAAGTCTTATGTTTTAAATTATTTTATGTAAATAAATATTTTAATAACATAAAACAGTGCAAGTAGTTGGCCCATCTTTATAATCATAAACTAATGCACGGAACAAAAATGAAAGAAAAAAAAACCCGCACATTTATCGCATATCATATTCAAAATTCAGCATGTATTTACCCTAGAACTGAGATATACCCTTGATTATTCTGGATTATTTTCGTAGCCCACGGCCCATTAGAAAGCACTCTGGGTAGCGACCCTGGGGTTTAGATCCCAAACGCCCGCGCAATCCTGGAGTGGTCACGTAGGTCTATACACAGTGGGCGCTGCTGACGGTGGGCTTCCTTTTTCTTCATACACTTAAGAGAGTATCAACCTTTTGGTGGGTAAGTGTAGTGATATCAGAAACTCGCATACGGAAATTAAATCACTTGCTCCAAAAGAGCACAGAAACCTGCAGTCAACCGGCACTCTTTTACTACAACATACCGATACCATACACTAATACATAGCGGTACTTACGTGTGCGATTCCGTTCACACCATAGCCGGAATTGACGAAACCCTGAAAACATAAAATACAATTAGCTACCACAACATGGTCATTACCTTACCAAACTAAAGTCAGTTACCACAGTACAATGAGAAAGGCTACAATATTATATCTTGGAAATTTCAGTACAGAAACTGCACTGGACTCCGACCAGCGTCCTGAACGCTGCTGCTACAGCGTAGTCTGCTCAGAGTCTCTCCCCCCCCTCGTGTAACACCTCACCCTGAATATGGCAAGCGATGGTCCGGATTTCGAGTCCCGACTGGGTAAGAGATATCTCCTACAAAACCGTCCGGACCGGCTCTGGGGCCCAATCTACCATCTGTTTGGATGCCGGGGTTCTTTACGGGGGGTAAAGCTGACCACTCACCCCCATCTAGTGACGAGACTGAGTGGGTGGAGCCATACCCCTGCTCCGCTGTATGCCTTCATGGCATGGACAAGGACAACTTTACCTTACCTTCAGCTGTGAAAATGGAATCGGTATGCTACACAGAAACATCGGGACTTGTTCTCTAGTACCGTCAAAGCCCAAAAATCATACGTATCCACTTTTCTTAAATACCACCCTAATTCCTAACAAAATAAAAACAACTTTTATTTTGAACTCTGGATAAAGGACCAGTCCTAGATGGTACAGAACACATGCATATTTCAAAACTCCAAAATGTGGCATGGAAAACAACAAGACGTCCACGTCTTCGTTTTTCACAAAGAACGCCTAACATCGCATACATATGAACACTGGAAAATATATAAAAAAAAGCATAATATTAAAAATGGGCAGATTTATAAAGTGACTCCACACTGCAATAAATAAAACAAAACAAAAAAAAAAGTAAAATGAAAGATCTGATGGAATACGTATGAGCATGCGCACATCATGCTGTACGATATTAAACACTCCGTCAGCGGGTATTTGTATTAATTTAATCCCGTTCACAGTTCAAATATCAGTTTAAAAAAATAAAGCTGACAACGAAAAACAACTGGATTTGTGCATATTCGTATTATCTTCCTTTGATTCGTAACTCCCATTCAGAAAGGATATAAAAACAGAATTTAAGGATGACGTGGGTAAAGGTAAAAGTAATGATTAAGGTCAAGGTAAAGATATCGTTCACCCTAGAACAGGCCACGAACGCCCAAAGGGGGAGTAGAGGTACAGCTCTACTCTTTCCTGAACCTCGGCGTTAGATGGGGGTTGGTGGTCAACACCACGCCTCAGCCACTTTACCCCCAGCAAACAGCCGGTACCCACTGTATAGGAGGCTGGGTGGGCCCGAGGGCCAGTCTGGGCGAGTACGGATAATCTCGCCACCAATCGGATTTGATCCCCGGACAGTCCAGCCCGTAGCCCAGATACTCCAGCCCACATGAGGATGTGGGTAGTGATGATAAAAAAGCACACGATAAATTAATCTCGTTAATACAATATTGATCAGAGTCCAGGAACAGCGCCAACCGCTGATAATACGAGATAACCATCACAACTGCATCATAAACTTCTTCCGCGGACCTTCCCCCTCCGCCAGCATTTTGTGCTTGTTAGGAGTCTCCAGACTCTAAAAACCCACTAATACAGTAAAATAAATTGTAAGCTGTAATTATTATGTGTATGCAAAAGCCAAAGGCTCGTCATTTTGTCAATATGTAAGTTAGCAAGCAATTACAACAGTGGAACGCAGGCTTCAGTCGGTATTGTAGTTCCATCTTTACCGGCAATAACGGCTCGAGAGCAGCAGCAGTTTATTATTATTATTATTATTATTATCATCATCATCATCATCATCATCATCATCATCGCCTTTATGCAGGGTATTTATAGTTATATTCCTGAGACAATCTATGTCTCTAGAGAATACAGTGTTGCAGCTATTCTATTGTTATTATTCGTGGTGCTTATATCGCTAGTTCCAATGTTGGATCTATTGTACTTTTACATTAGTACTATCCGAAGTACGTGTGCAGTGCCCAATATGGCTGTTTCTTGTATTTCCTTGACTTCATGTTTTCCTGGTGTGTTGCTCACGCATTTTCTTAACGACTTTGAAATAATCCCAGTCGTCCCTATTATTACCGGTATCACCTTTGTTTTTACATTCCACATGCGCTGTATTTCCATTGTAAGGTTTTTATATTTCAGAATCTTCTCGGCTTCTTTTTTAATCACATTTCTGTCTCATGAGATTGCAACGTCTATTAACATACATGTTCCCTTTTCATTATCACGGATTATGATGTCAGGTTTGTTGCTGGGGATGGTTCTGTCAGTTTGTACTTGTTGATTCACAATATGGTTACCTTGCCTCCTTGACTTGTTTCTACTGATTTTGGTAAATAACCATACCAGTGTTTTTTGTCCAATTGTACCCCTGTTTCCTTGCATATGTTGAAGTGTAGTTGTGCACACATTCTATCGTGTCTTTTTATGTACTGTTCTTTTGCCAGTATTGGACATGCTGATATTATGTGGTCAATTGTCTCATCGAATTATTATTATTATTATTATTATTATTACGTATCATTCGTTAGTGTATATGAAGTTGCCATTCAGAACTTTCTGAAAGCTGCTGAGGCTGAAGTATTGTGGCGTCTGTTTCTAACAATTCGCCGTCTAAATTTGAACGAGCTTTATACCATTACAAGTAGATTCGATCATCACGTCCGGTACAGATTTCGGTAAGTCGCGTGCCCTGAGACAATCTCCCCATCGATGACGTCAAAACGCAGAGTACCCTGAGATGTCCAACAATTTCCTCGGAACCTGCACCGCTACAACTCGGTGTTCCCTATCTTTGCCCAGATGTCTGACAAGAAGCATGCACAAGTGGAGCTGGAGTTCTGCTGGGAATACCATTCCCTTTGTCAATCTGACCCCGAACGCACACTGAGCCTGATAACCTGGAACTCTCGAGTAACTGCCTGTGACGCATTTTCTAACGTAATGTGGAAGACTTGGTATAACTCAGAAGCACGTACAGTACAAGAAATAAGGGAGAAGTGCTACAAGAAGCCTGTATGGGTGGACTAGATAAGCAGCAGGGAAAGAATCATAAATCACAAAAATGTGTAAATCCCTAAGTCGTACACTACAACACCACTACTATGCACAGAACTACATCATCGTCGTCATCATCATCATCATCATCATCCATCACGAATTGAGCCTTGATAGGCCTGTTTCGGCGTCGTCACTAGTCTCCAAAAGTCTTCCGAATCGTCTTCGTCCATTTGGGTCTATAATTCAGTATTATTTTTGGCATCCTGTTGTTCATTCTTGTCACATATCGTAGCCAATTTTCTTTATGTGCCAGAAAGTTCTATGCCTAATTCTTACACCAGCACTGCACAAGGACTATTTATACCGATAAGATTTGCTGGTTCAAACACCAGATTCAATGCAAAAATACGGGAAACCAAGAGATTTTACTTCAGAATTAGGACAGAAAAGGCGTATTGCTAAAAAGTAAGCAACAAAATTGTCTATTTTTAAGTTAACTTTGAAAAAATCATTTTGCCAAATGGAATTGTATTTTATATATATATATATACATACATATATTCATATATATATATATATATTTAGTAATCTGTCTTACGATAGGTCCAAAGCCTCTTCCAAAATCAGCTCTCCACATAGTGCGATCTAGAGCTTCCTCCTTGAAATGAATCTTCTCCCTACCTTAAGATCATCCAGTAGCTTCCTACGTCTTATTCCTCGTCTTCCTGTCACTTCTATTCCCCTTTTATCTTTCCTTCAATAACACCTTGTAGAAGGCAGTTTCTACGCAAAATATGACCAATCCAGGTAGCCTTCCGTTTACCTATTTCATGTGGGATATTCCTCTGCTCCGTGACTCTAAGTAATACTTCTTCATTTCCCACATGATTGATCCAACTGATCTTTTCCATCCTTCTCTAGCACCACATTTCAAAACTTTCCAGGAGTTTCTGATCTACTGCCCCAAGCGTCCAAGTTTCGGCACCATATAAAGCTTGCTCCAAATGTAACACTTCACTAGCTTCTTCCTCAATTCCAAGTCCAATGTGCTAGTAAAAGAGCCCTCTTCTTGTTGAATGCAGCTTTAGCCATAGCAATCTTACATTTAATTTCACAAGTACATCTTCCATCATTTGGTAAATGCTACCCAAATATTTAAAAGATTCCACATTTTCTAGTTGTTTTTGATCTACCATAATTTTTACTTGGATTGGTTGTCTTGAAATTCTCATTACTTTTGTTTTTTCCATATTCATTTCCATTCCATAACATCTTCCAATTTCAGTTAGTTTATCACTCATGTCCTGTAGCACCTTTTCTTCTTTAGTCAGAACACAAGATCATCTGCATATTTCACAGTGTGAATGATTTTCCCTCCTATTTTGAAGTCTCCAAACCCTTCCAGAGCTTCCTTGGTAAGACATTCGCTGTACAAGTTGAACAGAATTGGTGACAAACAGCATCATTGTCTAACTCTTCTTCCAATCTTCACACTTCTTGTCTCTTGTACAAGTTGCTAATCAATCTTCTTTCACACCAGTCAATACCAGTTCCCTTCAGGATCTGCATTAATTTGGTCCAGTTGACTCGGTCAACCGTCTTCTGCCAGTATACACACACGTGTGTGTGTGTGTGACCCATACACGTTTCGGACAGGCTGTGTTATAGTGAAAATTCATACGCATTATATTTGTCTACTCGTACTTTGTTTCACCAACACAGGAATGTGGGATAAGACGACGTATATCTCCACTCATACTTATCCTCAGTACTAGATGACGATAAGTAGCCAACTCCGTGCACCAGCCTCTTTACCCCGGGGAAAGAACCCGGTACACACCGAGTAGGAGGTTGGGTGGGCCCCATAGCCGGTCTGGACGTTTTGGAGGGAAAAAGTCTTCCCTCTGAAGGGATTCGAACCCCCGATCGTCCAGCCCGTAGCCTAGTCACTATACCGACTTTGCTACCCCATATCTAGACAGTACATCATGCGATGCGACGAGTGCAGTACAAGACTTTATAGCAGACGACCAATAAGGGAGCGAGAAAGTTCATAAAAATCCCAATCAGTGCAGCCAGTTTCGTGGTTGAAATTCGAATTGGGATCCACCGAAATACCATCCCAACGCAATAGCGTTCAGCAAACTTATCAGGCACGTATTAAGGAAGGTCGCCTTCATGTTTTCAGTGACGTGATCATCAGAAGGCCAAGGACGCGAGGTTCTTAGACCCGCGAGTGTAGTTCCACTCTCTCTCTCCTGAGAGAGTTTCCAAGATACAAACGTCTGCCATTCAACCACACCAACTCGTCACAGCATGCGGTTTGGAGTGGCTCACGGAGGAACTGTGCGCCCCCCCCCCCCCCACCCCCCCCGCAAAGCGGTTGGTGGGGGCCACGCGGGAGAGGTGGCGCCCCCCCCCCCCCCCCCGGTCATCTTCAGCCTGTGTGTATGTATGTATGTGAAAGATATGCCTGTACCTTCGCGCCCCACCGAGCTACCTGTCTACGCGAATGACATGGCCGTCAAGCCACGTCCCGCCACCAGACGCTGCTCTTCAGGTACCTGGAGATAGATCCCAACAGCCTCCAGCGGTGGCTACGGGAAGTAGAAGGCCATCAATGTCTCCACGAATACCGCGATGCTCTCAGTTAGGATCGCGAAGTGCATTCAAAGGCTCCGGTCAGTACAGGTCTTTGAAATGCCTCTCCAGTGCGGCGGCACAGCTCGGTATCTTGAGGTTAGCCCTCCATACAGTACAGGTCTTTGAAGTGCCTATCCAGTGCGGCGGTACAGCTCGGTATCTTGAGGTTGGCCCTCCATACATGGCACAACTTGTCGAATTACACAAGATCACATCGCAAAGAAGGCAGCCACGGAGAATGGCATGCCAGGCCCTCTCCTGAACCAGACAAGTTGCGTTTCCTTCAGAAAAGGTGCTCTGCTATCGTTTTAAAAACAGCTGAGGTTTCGCTAATTCTGGGATATGACCTTGAGCCTTCCGATGCTTTATGATGAGATCACTGTGTGGTATCGCACCGTCGGGAAACCGGTAACCCCGTGACGCGACGTCATTTCACAGCAGAACGGAAACCTGAATCCACGCTTTGCTGATTTGCTACAACTTTCATCCGAAGGAACTGCAAAGGAAGCCTCTTCCGTATTTCCTCATGTCATTCACAAAGGCACACGCCTTCGAGTGCAGAAGTAGTTGGCTTCCAAGCGCTTCTGTCACGGGGTTCCATCTCCTCGCTATTCAATCACCCACACTGTCCATACAGCCTCCAGAACGGCCCCAACTGCGCACACATTATCGTTATTGTCATCACGACATTCCACAAGCTGCTGCCCCATAAATCACGGGACACGTCGGAATGCGTTTGTGGAGTACAAACGAAATTGTTTCATGAACACTTCAAGGTAAGTTCTGGTTGTTTAAAAACACGAGAATAAATATTAGCCAGAAGTAAGAGAAGAGAATGTAAAATTAAATCATGTCAGTTACTTCAGCTACTCTCACTCGCAAGAGACGCCGATGAAGTTTTGAGTGCACTGTACGAGGAAACTGTTTTAATAAAAACAGTGCGAAATTCAAAACTGCCATAAGAAGTTATAAATTAAATCTTCACGATTTTCTGCTATTTCATGATATCTGGATAAAGAACACAGACGCGATTAAGCGCAATATTGGAAGACAATGTAGAGTAAAGGTAAAATTAAACGTAAAGGTAAAGTTGTTCCTGTCGCCATGAAAGCATATGGGTAATGGACGTATACCGCCAATCATTCTTAACTTGGGCACCAGATGCGAGGTGAATGATGCAGCTACACGGCCCGGCAGCTTTACCTCAGGAGAAACTATGTACAGCAAATATCATGAAACTGACACAACCAATTTTGACGTTTTGCTGGTCGTGCATCTCAGTATATTTATCTCAGTAATTAACCAACTTATGCACAAAATGTTTGTTTTACAATAAGTTTATTTCATACCTCTGTGTGTTTCGAGCACATGTGCTCATCATCAGGAGGTCAAAATTGCATTATACAGCCTCTGGTATCATCACACCTACAGGTGTGATGATACCAGAGGCTGTGTAATGCAATTTTGACCTGCTGATGAGCACATTTTCTCGAAACATGTAGAGGCATGAAATAAACTTATTGTAAAACAAAAAAAAATTGTGAATAAAGTTGGCTAATTGCTGAGATAAATGACACAACCAAGGTTATCGTTTTGTATTCCTTTTTTGAAAGGGTGGAATGGCCAAGTGTGTCCTACCGGCATTCGTTCCCGGCAAGCATAAGTACCATTGACACAACGGCTCTAGTTCCACCCGAGGTTCATTCTAGTGGGTACGGGACGCTGTCCGCAGAGGTAAATCAGCATATTCTGTAGGATTGTCTGGTGTGCTTGTACACTGCATAAACGACGTTTCAAGTACATCGACCTACACTCGGAACCGTACAGGAGACTGGACGTCAAATATCTGGAGGATATATTGTATGTATGTATGTGTGTGTGTATATATATATATTTATTTATTTAAAAAAAACGAACATTTATACAGCGCGGTTCAAATCAGTACTACGCTACGAGCTGAAAGAACGATCAGGATTCGATAGTTTTCTCTCCACTACCGTGTCCAGACCGGCTCTGGAGCCCAACCAACCTATCAAGTGGATAAGGAGGGCTGCTTCCCCGGTTGTATATCAGCCGAGGCGTGAAGCCGACCGCTCACCTCCATAAAACAGCGCCGATGATGAAGATACGTTGGCCGTTTTCACAACACTTCCTATGGTGCACAGCCATGAACGCCACCCAAACGTGCAACTATCAACATACAGCCACGTGTAGAGTGCTTCGTTCCGACAATTCGAAGGAACAAAGCACAGTACACGGTATAAAACCAAAAAGACGGTCATTATTTGAACCAGCACCACCACTGAAACCTGAACACTCATATCGCCGGGAGCATGAAGTTTCAAAAAATTAAGGGCCACCATGAAATTCTAGGCGCCAGAAGAGTGACAGAAAGCAAGTTCCATGCAGAGAATCCACAAATACTTGGGCGTCGCTACACAAAATCTAGTCGCCTTGACGACCTGGCGACTGGGATTTCTGCATCCCTGCTCATATCAACGTCACTATCGTCATTGTACCTTGGCGGGTCGAAGTGCGAGGTTGTATCCACAATGTCCTCATTTGGTGCAGGATCATGACGGTGTGCGGATAGTTTTCAAAACGTAACTCATCTTCGTCAACGCAATTTTCTGTGCTATGGGCACCGAGTACAAACAATAAATTCTAACGTGTACTGAACAGTAGAAAGCAACCGCTGGAACGAGACACGTAAAATATGTTCTAGAAATAACAAACTGTATATCTACAAGCCTGCATGATTTCAGGCTTCTGCCGGGAAGTATGGCGGAGTAGACGTGAACTGCGCTATTCTGGGTTACTACGCAGCGAGTAGTGGTAGTTTCTTACTGACGTTCCGGGACAACCTATCGGTCCCATCTACAGGGGTCAAGAATCCTTGCGTATAACCCCATAAGAGTGCAGTTCTAATGTACGAACCTTGCCTTAAACAGTCGCTGTGTTATAAACTGGAAACAATACGCGAAGCTGCGACAGTCTTGACTCAGGGTACAGAAATTATGCTCATAAACAGGCGACCTATAATTTATATTAACTCAGATACCTTGTCTCTACACATGTGCAGGGATTAAAAAGTAATCGGCTTCGAATGTGAGCTATGAGGTTCTCCCGTTAGTAAATTCAGAGATTACGGTCTCGTAATGCTGCTCAGTTTTGTGCACAGGTGCCCGCTACCAAAGTATATGATGTCACATACCAAAACACCGAAATCCTCAGGCTTCGAAAATTCTTCACGGCAGCACAAAATGTTACACACCAATACCAAGTGACTGTTACCGGCAAATGTGTGTCAGTCAAACTAAGTTCTTTTCTTTCTCTTCAAAAGTTGTGAATGAAGGTGAACTGAGCTGCCACGGACTCAGTTATTTCGTTTCGCTTCTTCAGGTCTCAAGACCCGGAACAATTATTTTTCAGCTTCTTTCGTAGAACTGGAGAAACTACGACAGCAGAAAAGAAGTGTCTTTTTCAACATTCAACATTAGATCTACTGCAACTCTAGAATCAGTCATTTCTGTTGGAGCCTGACAGTGGTGTATTACACACAGGATTATTAGGTCTATATTTCCGGGCTTTGTATATCCTCTAGTGAACCAGACACAACGGGTTTCGGAAACTTATCTATTTCTGTCCACAAATGAAGAAAAGGTGGGAAGGCACTACTGCGTGGCGTTCGACAGAAAGAACTTTTTATCAGTCTCTTGGCCCAGATATTCATAAAGCTATTTATATCTCACGCACGGTTTCTGTCGAACACAACTGTGTAAGCGCCTGAACTCCCTTTCCTCGCTTGAGGATGGAAAACAGTTCCATTTTCAAAAACTCAATGCTGTTTTTGTAACACTAAGTGTTGGTGAAGTCCAGAAACCAAGTAAACCTACGTCAAAATGAAGACTGAAAGCAATCATATATGTAAGAGCTTTGAACAGCCGGCATCACTAGCCTACGGGTCTGGACGACCGACGAACCGTGGATCGACTCCCGGAAGGTGTAAGAAAATTTCTTCTCTAAAGAGTCCAAGCCGACTCTGGAGCCAACGCGGCTTCAGTTCAGTGGAGTACCGGGGTTCCTTCCCGGGGGTAATGCGGCTGGGACGTGGAAGATTACCATTCACCACCAAGTTTACCTTACGAGTTTTGTCGTTCGTAGTGCGATGCCTGCGTAGACTACTGTCTTTACGGTTGTGTAGTTTTGTATACACGACGTCACATCCCACAGGTCGAAAATCGTCATAATCGTGCGTACGTCCTTCTCCATACTAAACCACACGGTATCTTCTTACACGCCTGCAATGCCAATCGCCCATGGTTACCCAAAACATGTCGCACTGCTTAGGTCTTCGCTCTTCTGGGATCTTGGGCAGCGTCAGCTGGTACTCTTACATACGTATCAGGACCAACAGGTTGTACAGACGTTTCGGGACCGACAACCCGTCCTAAGACGACGGTAATATACTAGCATTTGAAGCTTCATAAGATCCCAGAAGAGCAAAGGCCTCAATGACGCGGCGGCAAAGGCCTCAAATCTCCCATATGGCGTACCTTTCCGACGTGACTTTCCAGACGAATTTTAGAGTAACTTAGTGAGATGAAATGGTACACATAATGCTCCGTAACAGGCAAGTGGTAGCACAGTGGCGGCACATGCTTAACGTCGGCTATAGATGGAAAAGAAGAGGGAGGAGAGTCGACGCCACGCCTCGGGCGCTTTAACCTCAATATAGATTAATGGTATCCATTGTATAGAATCCTGGGTCGCCTCCTGGGCCGGTCTAACAGGGTATGGAGAATAAACTTTCACCCACACCAGGGTTCGAACTCAGAACCGTCGCGCCCGTAGCAAGGAACTATACCGACTACGCGCTCCCGGCCCCTGCTATAATCCTATGCTTGTTACGAATATCGTTGCGATTTCTTGCACATTTCTTGCAGCCTTTTTAAATAACAGACGAGGAAGATAATGTGCAATTCATTGTCCTGTTACGTCCTATTCCGCAGACCTGAATATTTTCTTCAACACCTCGCCTTCAAGAATTCTCAGTTTACATAATGTTCTATCCCAGGGACAAATATGATACCACAAACACCATTTATTTACGATTTATTTAACAACGTTCTCACTAGGTGAGTTTTCATACCGTCGAAATAGGATCAGCGAACGCGTGCAGGAAGGCGACCACACCGTAATATGACGTAGTAGTACCCCGGAACCGTCTGGAGAGACGGAATAAAAGCACGAAATTCCGTAATAGTAGCTTCTGGGACGTGAGATTTGAAGACAGGACCTCAATGACATGAAGCAGAGTGCTTAAACGCTGTTTGGTTACTTTCGGTACCAGGGTGTGAGGCGTTGTTTGGTTACTTTCGGTACCAGGGTGTGAGGCGTTGTTTCAGCTTCGTAGAAATCAACTGATAAAATCGTGTGAAAATATGTTTTAAGTCGAAACATAAAACGAACTGAAAAATAGGGAGCATTTGGAGAGCACGCCGACTAGGCGACGGGGCTATAGAACCAGTGACGTGGGAGGGGGGGGGGGGGGGGCAAAAAACAAACACCCAGTCACGACTTTATTATGGCGCCATCATTTTCTCTCCCGCCGGGACACGGAAGAAAGGCCCCGGCAGGA
>Ga0123355_10015776_pt1 | contig 11882 bp, 6 predicted proteins | sample TergutEmb28metaG_3_FD_89872 | JGI IMG/M metagenome (GOLD analysis project Ga0123355, IMG submission 89872) | Embiratermes neotenicus P1 segment gut microbial communities from Petit-Saut dam, French Guiana - Emb289 P1 | ecosystem: Host-associated > Arthropoda: Insects > Digestive system > Gut ... | reverse complement strand
GAGTATGCGAATTATTTTCCACTATCGATCTCCGGAGTTATGTTCGAAATGGTGTCGGCGAAACCGCTATAAATATAAAGGCAAGCCTTTGCAAAATCGTCCCCACCAACCCAGCCCCCCCCCCCCACTTCCCAACAATCGCTATTCTCTTTGCCATTACGCTTACAGCGTTCCATTGGCTCGTACAGCCTGATCTAACACTAAGGTTATAGAGTTAACTTGGTTTTCATTCCTGCTAATAGACCGAATAGATACTGTCGTAATGAGAAAGGAATAGTGCTCTGAAATTTGTACGGTACGTGCCAAAGTTAGGTTTACTTCTTACTTTGTTTTTATTTCAAATGCATAGCATAGCTTTTTATTTGAACTCCTCTTGCAGGTACCGAAGGGTTATAATTTGATATCCTACAGACGGTATTTGTTGGGCCCGGTAGCTCAGTCGGTATAACGACTGACTACGGGCTGGACGGTCCGGGATCGAATCCCGATAGGGACGAGAATTTTCGCTCGTCCAGACCGGCCCTGGGACCCACCCAGCCTCCTGTAAAATGGGTACCGTGTCTTCCCCGGGGGTAAAGTGCGGCCGGGGCATGCTGCTGACCACTCACCCACTTCTAGTGCCGCGGTCATGGAAGAGTAGAGCTATACCTCTACCCACCGTCTGGGCCATATCGGGTCTGTAACGGGATCACTTTACCTTTTTTTTTACAGACAGTTTTTGTAACTATCATTTAAGTGTATCTTTCATACAGCAGCCTCGAATGAGCCTATCTACTTGCTCCTGATGACAGATATGTGTGTGCAGTCCTGGTCGAATAATTGGCAGACTAAAATTGAGAAATCCGCGTCAGAAACACTTACTCTAACACGAATCACACGTGGATCACCCTGACAGTGTGTCCCGGCAGTAGCAACTAGAAGCCACGTGAGGTGTGGCAGGCACTAGTACCGACACTAGTATATTACATGATAATGTCTTTCAAATGGTCAAAAAAATTGCATGCCTTTATTAAACCCATACGTTCATCACCGTATTAATAAAAGCTGAGATCATACCGTACCTTGAGGTACTTTAGTCCGGACTGTACCTAACTTCGTGCTTTTCGTCTTTTTAATATTCGTAATATCGTTCCTTTTGTGCTTGCTTTTACAATATTATTTCTTCGTTTGAGGTGTTGAGAGTTGCACCTGTGTGCTTCATAACAATAGTTGGCCAGTGGCCGTCATGTCTGGTAGGACTTTTTTACATATACATGACGTTTAGGAAATCCATTCTGTTTCCTCCTTCCTGCCCTTGGTTACACATGAATTTACATGTTCATTCCGTCGTATTGGTTTAAAGCTAGTAGCCAGGACTGTGAGTGAATTCTGGATCGTTTTGATTTTCAGCTGTTTCACGATCAGGGAGCTGCCGAAACGTCGTGTAATCAACGAGATTAGAACAATGTCCATCGTAATATGCGTAGGTCAGTGAACAAACCGTTGTAAGTGGCTTTTAGAGAATATTGCCAACAATTTATAATAGCTAAATCCCTTCAACAGGTGATTCTTATGTTTATTGGACCGTGCATCGTTGTGATAGTTGAAGAATAAAAGACCAACTTGATGTCACTTGCTATTTTATTTCACTCCTTATGTGCTCAACATGTTTTGGACATTAATATATCCTTCATCAGGTGCTTGCGACTATTCTGCTGAATTACCACATTGGTCGTATCGTTCTTGGTTCGATGTTTGTTGGAGTTTCGGTGTGTTTGGGTTGGAGTGGTAGCCGTGTTGCAGGCTGAAGCCTGCACCACGGATACCAACCCAAACCAACCACACCGAAACTCCAACACACATCGAACCAAGAACAATACGACCAATATGGTAATTCAACAGAACAGTAGCAAGCTCCTGATGATGGATATATTAATGTCCGAAACATGTTGAGCACATAAGAAGCGAAATGAAATAAAAGAACAAGTGACATCAAGTTGGTCTTTTATTCTTCAACCCTTCAACAGGGTTTTCATTCAGAAAGAAAGTCCCTTTATAAAACGGAAGCTTTATAAAAAAAATGCTTGTTCAAAAGAGCCTGCCAGACGATCCTGTACTGAACCTCTTAAATATAATCATCCCCTAATCTACGTCCAATTTTTACAACTGTGGTACGTAATATCTTCCTCCGATGTACGCTAATGACTCCCCAGCTCCAAATGGCCTCTTTCATTCAGATTTTTTATGCATTTCTCATCTGCCCCATACATGTACCTTCCGCTTGCCTTATGGACTTTGGTGCGATTACCCTGTGGAGATTTTACTGTTGGTCAGTATAAGATCGGCAATTACTATTTTCGTACTGAAGTTAAAAATGTATCCTTCTTAGCAAGGGCTTTGTTTGATGAATAAGATGAGCGTATTCTTTTGAAGAGGGTCACGTAATTTTTATATTCTACGAAATCTTCATCATAAAATATATCACAGTTGAAAGATAGTAACATATTATTTAAATGGAAGCTATAATTTATTTCCTGGTTAGTTGTGATTATTTTGTGTCCTTTAGAAATTTTAATACCGCAAAATTTGTTTCCTCACAGTTTTGTGCGTTCAACCTGCAGAATTTCACGGTGGATTTCACATGTCACATGTCCATTCTTCCTGTCGCCAGGGAGAGCTAGTGCAAAAAGAAGTTTTTGTAATATAGACGTGTAATACAAAGAACTGCTACAGACGTTTCGTAATTCCTGCATCTGCAGTCCTTGTGTCCGAAATATTTCTGTCTTCTCAGTCGACTATTTATTGTGGTTGTTTAATTCCACATTTTCAAGTAGGAAGTTTTTAATACATACGTCAAAATTTAGATAATAGAAGTGTTATTTTTGTGTCTTTCGTGATGATCGTGTATGACACTGTCAAAAGAGGCTTTAAATAAGCGACAGAAAAAGATAAATTTGACGTTCATAGGGCCGTGCATTTTAATATTATTTCTATAATAAAACCAACTAGATGCACCGATGTATCAAATTTATTTTATTTTGGAATGACACTCTACATGTTTCGGACGGTCTTTCTGTCCGTAATCAGGAGTTCAAGACTGTACATGCGGCAACAGACATTTGTCAGATACTGTTGTCTGCTTGCTAGCAAGCAGACAACAGTATCTCTTTGACATATGCCGGTTGCTCTGTGTACAGTCTTGAAATCTGACGATGGAGGGAAAGACCGTCCGAAACATATACAGTGTTATTCCAAAATAAAAATAAAATAGATTTGATACATTGATGCATCTAATTGGTTTTACTATAGAAAGAAGAAGCTAAATATATTATTTTTTGTTTGCAGGGAAAGATTTTTTGCGAGTTACATTTAAGGGTGTTATATGTGTGATTCCGCCCAATCTCGTTTCATGTTCAAATTATTTATTTGCAAAGTAGTCGAGAGGATGACGTTTAAAATGAACGACTCATATTTCTCGACCACAGTCATTCTTCTGTACATTTAAATTAATACTGACCAATTAGTCGTATTTACTGCCCAGTGATGGGCTCATATTTTGTGGCCTTTAATCTGAATAGTGTTTATTAAGACAAAAAAACACACACACATATATATATATATATATTCCACATCATTGAAAGCTTCCATTTATTCGTATTTTTATTCCCAACCACAGACATTACTAAAATAGCCGTCCTGTTAGTATATGAATTAGATGCATTACTAAAGATATTAAAGTTTCAGAGGCTGAAGTGTTTTGTGGTGATATGCGATGTCATTTCTTCTCTTGTATTCAGTCTAAACTGACGACATAATGATATCACAAAACTCTGTCTATTCTGGGTTCCTGTAGCCTATTCACTTGTCATGTATTATTATTTGTGCGACCAAACAGCGGCACTGAGAAATGGGAAAGATTTGTATTATTTTAGTGTCGAAACTTGAAGGGAATTACTGTGTGGTTGATTCAGTCGTATCTTGGAGTTTGAAGTGACTTTTAAAGAAATAGTATGTGAGGATGTGGACTGGATTAATCTGGCTCTGGATAAGTACTGTGGCGGTATTAAACATTTTTCATTCCATGAAAGCGTGGAATTTCTAGTATACAACTGTCAGTTTCTAAAGTTAAAGTATATTCCGTACAGTGCCGACGAGGTGGTGGGCAAGGCTGGTACAAATCACCGGGGTCCGGCAGTGCAGAAAGGGTCCCGGAGCCCAATTATTTTGCAAATAGTTTTATTGCTTTTTGGGTAGTGATATTTTTTTGCCGTTTTTACAAATTAACCCCTTCAGTCCAAGTCCAAGTCACTCTGCGAATGAGATTCAGTCTTTTCGATATATTTTAAAGATTTTTAGCTGGTTCGCCCTTGCCTGGGGGGGGGGGATGAGGGGGGGGGATAAGGGAACGAAAAAAATTCACCTGGTACGCAAACCACTCTTGGTGGCCCTGCATCTGCAGTGCTGTTTTGTAGTGGTTGTGCTCTGCATTGTATTGCGGCTTACCGAAATGAGATATGTTCTGAACGTTGTACAGAAAGAAACTAAGCTGAGAACTGCGTTATTCTGGGTTATTAATTATCAAGTAGTTGTAATTCATTACAGACGTTTCGGGACAAACTATTGATCGCTTGTCCCAAAATGTCGGCAAGAAATTACCACTACTCGCTGCATTATAACCCATAAGAACGCAGTTTTTCTGTGTTATTACTGAGCGAGTAGCTGTAATTCCTTACAGGCGTTTCGGGACAACCTATTCATCCCTTGTCCCAAAACGTCGGTAAGAAATTACCACTACTCGCTACGTAATAACCCATAAGAACGCACTTAGTCTCGTTATTACTCAGCGAGTAGCTATTCCTTACTGACGTTTCGGGACAACCTACCCATCCATTGTCCTTAAACGTCGGTAAGAAATTACCACTACTTGCTGAATAATACCCCATAAGAACGCAGTTCTCATCTACGTCGCGGCGGTAGCCTAAAATCACGCCTAAACCAAGTCGTTAAAATGACAACGGCGAGCTAAAAGGAGACGTAGTCACTAGACTTAGGAGATCGTTTCTCCTTGCTGTTGCGCTTTTATTCAAAACTACGGAGCAAATTTTGGTTATATTATGTTTTAAGGTCAACTGTGAGAGTTACAAAGCTATTTTAATTCTGGTCAGTTTCGTGCGAATTGCCCAACAGGGCTAACTCCCTGGAGTCTGCTGCACCGTACATGATATCGCAAACATTTCTTCAGAGTCAGACTAGCTGTAGCCGCCATTTATATCGTGTGAGCTTTCGTTTGAAATGTTTTCGATGTCGTGTAATTAAAAAATTCATATTAAGGAAAACTCACCTTTTCAGGCGTGATACTTGTAACATTCTAATTCCGGTGGTGGCTGTGCGATCGTACTTAACTTCAGTTTTATAGTAAAATCTCGGTATTTTCCCCGCACAATGTGTCTGTGTGTTCCGTCTGATTCGTCACACTAGACAACAATTGTTACCTAACTTCGCATTTTCGGATTGGCCTTTCTAGTGGAAGCGTATTGTATTATTTGTGAGGTACGCATTTCATCATTTTATATATAATGTATAATCTATAATCTTCGAAGGCTTAGTTTGCTTAGCTTAGCAACATTGGGAGTGAATGTGTTATGATATAATTATATATTTGCGGAAGTTATATTAATGAACCAAAGAAGTTTGTTTATCCTAGAATATTTCAATGTAATGAAATTGCATCTAACTTGAAGTAAACAAATTTCTTTTATCACGGAAAACACTAAGTTTATGTATTATGTATGCTCTACTGACGTGATTGATTGCGAGAATCAATAAAAATTGTTATATTCCAGTTTCTAAGGGAGACATTACGACAAATCCTCACGCAGTTTCCTAGCACATCTGTGTGCAGATGTCTTAAAGCTACGAAAATTTTGTAAGAAGTGCCTTAATTTATCCGGTACAAATTTTTGTAAAATAATTTTCTATCAGTGTGACATAATTCTAAATAATGGGGGGGGGGCATGTAGAAGCTCCCTTTCTTATGAACCACATAAGTATTAACTTTCTCTTAGGAGGCAACACCTGAGTACGTAGTTCTCCATTTCGCTATGTTTCGTAATTATCCTAAATGTGTATTATATGGCAGAAGTTGGGATTTGCGTTGACGTAGATGAGGCAACATTTCAAGACCATTTTGCTGCTAGGTTCCTTTTCGAGTTGCAAGTAAAAGTTTTGATAATGGGAACTGTTGAGCATGGGTTCAGAGTTTTAATGCTTCCTTAAATTCCGAGGGTGTTTTTGTAACGACCATACAAGATGGCAACCTTTCTTACTTTTTTGTGTATAGCTTGGTGTTTGTGGTTGGAGTGAGCAGCGTTTTTGGGGCTGAACTCTTTTAAGGTTCCTGAAAGAGACGTTGGTGTCAGGAAGTGTCGTAACAATGATCTCCAGAGATATACCGAAATATCTGTAGCTCTTAAGTCGGCAAGACTAAGTTCTGAGGTATAATGGCAGAGAGAGTGTTAGCTGAGGAAGAGAGCAGAAAAAAGACAGACATGAAAAAAAAAACAGAAAATAAACTGTTCAAAGAGAGAGATAGAAGTTTGACTTCCGTCATTAACCTTTCTTTCTAGTTGTTATCTGTGGCGTGTAGGAAAATTAACTTTAACTCCTGTCAGAGGTATTTAGTTACGGTGAACTTTGTAGCAACATAAACAACTAACAGATGAACTATTATTCCGTTGCAGAATGTTCAAGCTAATGTTATACAGACTGTTGTAGGTGTATAGTTCTTTGTTTTATATTCATTTTAAATGATGTTTAATTTACACTGACATGTATAATTGTTTATATTTCACTAAACCTGGCCGTTAACCCCCAGTTCTAGTTTTTACGCCTCTCTGCTGTCGACACGAAGCATTTGGTAACTGAATTCTTCTAAATCCTAGTGCTGTCAGTAACAGTTATGCCCAAACTAAACCCATCCCTTATCGTTCTTCTTAAAGTACTATGTTTATTCTGCGTGTACAAACAGCGTCACTGTTCTGTGCTGGACAGATCTGAAACTATTAATTGTTCTTAATGACGGTATGATCATATTGCATGTGTAGGAGTCCTGTTCGTGTGTTTTATAATTTCAAATCATTCGCTTTGTTGATTTGAAATACGTGCCATCTATAGCTGGAGCAGCCAGTGGTAAGCACAGATAGTTTGTCTCAGTGTTTAAACATCGCTCCCTAAGACGTAAGTCTTGGAGAACAAACTCCATGCATTGTTAATCCCGAAAGTGGATAGGGGTGATATATAAGATGCACGCTTCTACCGTTTTGTAAACTCGTAGAATGGCCCGTACTGCCCTTTAGACAGGATGATTGGTGTGACCCAGCATCTGACGGATATGAGAATTTATACTTCTACCGAAAATTGAACGTCGATCGCCGAAGCGAAAGCCAATAAACTTTCCCACTGAATTATATTTCTATTACTTGTAACATTTAATGTGCGACCTACTGTTATGGTTGCCTGTAGTTCGTATGCTACTAATATGGTGCATATTTGTACCGTGCAAGCCAGAGACATTCTATTTGTATTCTGTTAAGAGCATGTCTTTGTTCATTTCTGTTTCTTAATGTTCTGAATGCTCCATGAGTCTGAAATGAAAAACATTATAAAGGGAAGGGGGAAGAGAGTAGGACGGTAACATAGGTACTTCGTAAAATTGAACGAAAGCTGAAAGACATTTTTATATAAAAAAATAACAGAGAAAGTTTTCTCAAACCTAGAAATATGATATTTGCAGGGGGAGACCTAATGGGGCGATCCTAACTAAAAGCTGAATATAAATAGCCCCATTTGTATTCCAACATGGCAAACGTGCAACGTAATTCTCATGGCATGTTTTTAAGTGCCTGCGAAAGATTGTTTGTGCTTTACACATCACTGATTCGTTTATTTGTGGTTTTGCTTTTCAGCTCCGACCCCACACGTAGACCCCACACTTTGTTCGTCGCTCTTTCCTTTCTCTTTATATTTTTTACAGGTAATTAGTTGTCATTATGGGAATGAGATTTGACGATTTAATAACAGTCACTCATGTATATGTACGTGCCTCGTGGACCCCCTTTTTATGTTCATTTATCTTCTGGTACGCATGTTGTTTTTTACGGCAGTATATATAAATAATTTGTCATCAGCAGATTTGAAATGTGGCCAGAGGGTCAGTGTTTTCTCGTCCCTGGTGACTCCTGAAGCTCTGATTCAACCGTTTCATATACGCATTGTGCCAGATTATTCATGGGCGGATACACAAATATCCCCCCCCCCCCTTATGAATGACGCATGGCGGCAATTCAAACTGAGACACCTGGAGTCATATCAAACATTCAGACGCGATTTAAAAATTATGTATAAGAATTGTGAAACTACTTCCCTTACCACAATAAAAGAACGTAGTTTGAGAGTGTATGGTATACGAGGAGAATATTGGGACCAGTAAGATATTTGCATACGAATAATCATAGTAAAAGCTTGAAAGTGTTCAGACCATGTACATAAGGCATGTGACGAAAGTGAGAAATGTAAAATGAAAATTTTGTTCAGAAAACCTGAGATGTTTGAAGTCTCCTGGAAGGCCTGGGAGGATAATATAAAATATATTATATATAAAATGAGTGTAAAAGTGTAAATTGAATTCGTCTGGTTCCTATCAGGGTGCAGTGGTAGGTTATAAGTGCATGGTCATAAACATCTGGGGACATTTTGGCGTACTGACTCGGACTTTTGGAAAAGTGCCCATAAGCTTTGGGATGGCTTTTTCCTTATTAATGGCTAGGCAACGGTATTAAAGTGTATGTTTCTGCGCGTTCGTAAAGAATAGTTGTAGAAGTACTTCTGTAAATGTTGTTTTGTCTGTTTGTCAAAAATACGTGTTGACTGAGATGTCCTTATGTTTCAGTATTGAGTTTTACATTTGATATCATAGAAAAAGTAACAGAGCAAAAGTGCCAGAATTGTTGCTCTGTGCCGTTGTTTTGAAACGTGTGTGAAATTAAGTTTTGTTTTGAAAATTATTAAAAATTTGAACTTTACACAAAATCTCTATGTGTATTGTTTCTCATCCATATTAATACGCTTTTCATACTCAATAGTTTTTCCGTATCTGTGTGCCAGATCTTGCATCTCTTCGTCAGCACATTCTTGGGTCTGCTGTTTATTGGTGTGTGTTATTTGTGTGCTTTGATAGTTACAGTCTGTTTTAATTTCCGGCCGAACGCATCTTCGGGGTTGAGCGGGTGCAGACACGGAGAGACGTAAATGGCACTGTATGCTCGCTTAATGAGACAAGATGCGTGCCTGCAGGCTTGTGGCGGGAACCCCGGCTTTGGATTTACATGATTAGATAATCAGTCTCCAGGCATCAACAAGGGGACACGTGTACACTCGAGGGAGGGTAAAAACAGGGAAAATCTGAAAAATAATGGAATCCTCTCAAAGAATAATAAGTGGATTTGGCTCCAGACTGCTGTATTTTTTTGAACGGGGCCATCACGTTGTGTGTCACCAATATATATTATAATTAGTACCGTCAATACACAATACATATAAAAACCGGATGCTTAATTACAACTGAGTTATACTTGGCGACATGTTTCGGTCATTAAACTGCCATCCTCAGGCCAACTTAGAACAATGTTGTTAAGGTACAGTCAAAATTGTTATCCAATAGGGTCCCATTGTTTACATTAGAACTTGATATATTGTAGAATTCTTAGTTATGGATAAAACAACAAAACAATATGGTGAAATGATAAATATTCCAATTGTTTTTAGGGGCCTCCAGATTGCTGTAGTTTGTGACTTACCTCATGTGCTGTGAGTGTACAAGACCTATTTCTTTTGTGTTGAATTGTTTTGGTGGAATAGCGGAGTGATTAATTTAAGGGTAGGCAGCATACCATTAAATATAGCTGTGCCAATGGACGCAGGATATCGGTTTTAGGTAACCTGCATTTTGGAACAATACAGAGGAAGTATCTGAAACTACAGTAGTTCTTTGCATGGCTGTACTGCCAAATGAATACTGAGATACGTACAGACTGCATATTATACAGACTGTCCGGGCTAGAGGTATACAAAAATACATGCTTATGTTTTAGCACCCAAAAACTTTATGCAATTTATGTTTTCAACAGTGTACAGAGTAACTCAAAAAGAATTTTATGCACATCCGTACACTTCAATGTGGGCACCTGTTGTAGCTCGACAGATATCTAAACGATATTCAAATTCTTGCCACGTGTTTATCAGCGTGTGAGGTGTTATAAGCTCAACTGTTTCAATGATACGTTGTCTCAAATGAGCCAGATCTCGAACTTTTCTTCTGTACATAACGTCCTTAATAAACCCCAACGAAAAAAGAGTCTAATGATGTCAAATCCGGAGATCTAGGGGGCCAGGCAGTAGGACCTCCTCTTCCGAACCAACGTCCAGGAAAATTCTAATCCAGAAATGTGTTAACATCTCTGCCCACATTGATGTGCACAGACGTGCATAAAAATATTTTTGAGTTACTCTGTACACGGTTGAAAACATAAATTGCATAAAGCTTTTGGGTACTAAAACATAAGCATGTATTTTTGTATACCTCTAGCCCGGACACCCTGTACTATAGAGGTAAATGTGCGTAAATGTTAGGAAAACTTGAGAAATACAGAAATAATACACTAAACACATTAGAAACATAACGCTCTCTTATAAACACACAGGAAAAGGAAATAGAGATAATTCCAAAAGATATAATTTAAAATACTTGGAGGATATAGCTAGTTTGTGGACACTCTAAAGCTTAATAGTTATAATATTAACTCAGAGGTGTAGAGCTTTTCCAAAAATCTATGAGCGACTTCAAAATTTTGGGCGACAGAAAGGTGACGTGAAGCAATCTTATAAATGCACACTGTTCCGTGTAACACAACATTTTATTAGTATTCAAGGCTACAGGTTTCCGAAACTGAACGTCATCAGGTCTTCTCTATAAATATCCTGATAACATGAGGTAAAATGGTGTTATTTGTGGGATATCTTAAATATTAAAAGATTTTGTGTCACATTAAAATCATAGTTGTGACAATATCTCATGTGTGTAGTCGGTTATGTTAATCACAGTGGTGTTTGATTAGACTGATTAGGATATTACTTACTAAAAACAAGGTTAAAAATTAAGAATTAAATGTTTTATAACTAACAGTGCGTATGTTGATTTAAGTAATTTGCTGTCCACTTCTCTTGATAGATATTTTACGATGTCTATTGCATTTAAGTCTTGCGTGGGTCGATGAACTATATTGTGAGAGATGTACTGGCAGGTTGCTATATTCAATGCATTTATTCTTAACTCGTTGCTTCATAAATATTATATTAGTTTCCAGTTCTTCTTTGTTTCGGAATTTAACGCTCTGCAACAGCGATGTTTGCTAGACACGCGGCAGTTCAATAAGCTGGTACAGGGAACAGTGTGTACTTTATGATTGACTAAACACAACGGAATGGAAGCCATTAAGTTGACGTGAAGCAAGTTCTGTGCTGAAAGTCTAAAAATATAATGCACCACGGTGCAAACTTTATTTGCCCGGACGAATAAGTGTTCAAGGTCGTCTATTGCTTTGGGCTCTCCTGCCGTTAAGAAAGAATATGTCATGTGTGCTGCTGCATTTCTGTCCATCGTAGGTGGATTGTCGTCATAGATGTTTACAGCACAGCAATATTAGACGGGAAACAAACTACGAGTGTGTGTGAGTGAGTGTGTGTGTGTGTGGTTGTTGGTGTGTGTGTGTGTGTGTATGTGTGTGTGGTTGTGTGTGTGTGGGTGTGTGTGTGTGGTTGTGTGTGTGTGGGTGTATGTGTGTGTGGTT
>Ga0123355_10015775_pt1 | contig 11882 bp, 5 predicted proteins | sample TergutEmb28metaG_3_FD_89872 | JGI IMG/M metagenome (GOLD analysis project Ga0123355, IMG submission 89872) | Embiratermes neotenicus P1 segment gut microbial communities from Petit-Saut dam, French Guiana - Emb289 P1 | ecosystem: Host-associated > Arthropoda: Insects > Digestive system > Gut ... | reverse complement strand
GGAGTTTGAAGCACAGCCCCATAGTTCAATACCATACGTCCATACTGGTTTGAGGACTGTTTTGTAGATGATGATTTTGTTTTCCAGCGATAGTGTGGAGTGCCTACCTATGAGCCATTTTATTTCACTTGTTTTGTGTTCTAGTTGCTTGCGTTTGGTTAGTACATGATCCGAGGCGTTTGTCGAAGTGTATTCCAAGTTTAAGTCAACAGGCGTGTAGTGCCGTGTGCTGTAATCACATCTTACTCCAGAATACTTTGATTTATGAATAATATTATGAGGAAATAGCCGGTGTACAGGGGTTAATGGCTACTGTAATTGACGCTCCCTTAATCGCCGTAGTACTGCTACTAATACTGCTAGTAGTAGTAGTAGTGGAAGTAGTTATATACACGTATATGCATACCGAAGTTAACTGCTGCAGGAGAAGTTGCTCCTCCGTCAGTAATGCTCGATACTTGGTGTGTCTCCTGCAATCCCTCAAGATGGTAGGAGACACATTATTAGGCCTTGGGAACGCTGTCCACCTTGACATATTTTTTTCCCCCGGCCAATAGGAAATATGATCCATATTCTCTGGGGCAACCGGAAACCACATTTCCTTGCACAGTTACGCTTAATGATGTTGGACGGAACGGAACTTATCCTGACATCGTTTAGGCCTGCGTACGAAGTCCAGTGTTGATTTGTAAGACGGAGTCTCAGAACAGCATGCGCTAGTGCTGTTGACTAGCGTTGGCTGCCTCTCCGCCCGCGATAGGTGGCTAGTGCCATGCTGCAAAGGTATTTCCATTTGGTAAAGGAGGTGTTCCGCCTGTCTACTCGTGAATACCATGCTGCGGACACGTGATAAGCCGCACCATTTCCGGTTGTTACGTCTTCAGTATTTCGTGTGTGAGTGAACTTGCAGTATGTTTTGTGCATACCAAAGGAGAGGTGTTTTCATGACTACGTCTCTTGGATCTTTTCTTTGGATCCTGTAATAGCGTCGATGCGGTCGCGAGTGAAAGGTGTATTGAGGATTACATGAGTCTTCCAGATGCATTGTCTGTTATTTTCCAAACTACACGGTGTCATTATCCGGAAGACCACAGTCTGAATATTCGCGGGCCTACAAGGTTTAGATATGATAAGCACTATCGATACCTATAGGCCTACTGCATAGCTAGAAACTGCTTTTCTAGTAAGTTATGTTAAATATTGTACGTGGTAACTGCTTCACATACAATCTGTAACCTCAACAAGGATTGTATTTTAAGTCACGTATCTGTTGTTTTATTATGAGCTTAATGTAAATTTTTGTATTGGGCTACTTAAAAAATAATTCAAATATTCACGTCTTGTGGGATATGACGCCGTGTGCCATGCTCCAGAAGACTTAATCTTCGTCAGCTCCTGTGTGAGAACCTGAAACACCCTCGTTCTTTAATTCGTTTGACAATTTTTGGTGTACTGCAACACTAATTTTCCTTAAAATAACATTCAGTAGTTGGGAGGTGAAACTTACGGACGGACAGATGCGATATTGGTTATGCATTTCATGCATTTTTTTTCTCCACACCTCTTATTACGTGGTGCGTCATTAAACACATTGCCTAATTTAGCTTTATTTAATTTCCGGCCGTAAGGCAGTTGAGTATTCCATTATTATTGTGTACATTTTAACCGTGGACTCTTTCGTAGTGCTGTTGCGGTAACACCAGTTAAATAACAATGAGGGCCGGCCCCAGACATGTGGACACTTCGGGCAGGTTAAGTTGGCGCCCCAGCAGACTAACATTTTGGCATCCCTCAATACAGATATTCTTTAAACGTCTCGGGTTAGGATAGGGCTGGAGAACGTTTTTGTGGGCGCGTGCCTCAATTGCGGATCATTTTCGGAGAAATTGTGTGGAAGCCTGAGTTTGCTAGCACCATATTTCCGATTATTGCAGTGACGTTTTAGCACCCCTTATAGGCTGGCGCCCCGAACCGGTGCCCGGCTGACCCTCTCCTTAATCGGGCCCTGTTTTAATGCGAAGGGTGTTTATGATCCCAAAACAGTTACCAAACGATTTTATTTGATTTTTTATAAGAATTTATCAGCTGCTATGACTCTTTAGTATAATTGATATTGTTGATGGTGAATGAATCGGGGTCATTGACTTCCGCATGAATCGTGTTCAGCGAAAAGTCAAACACGAGAGTTCATCCCGTAACGTAAACAAACAGTGCCTCACGTGCATTTGGAATATCAGTCATTCCCCGGGGGATAACTGGGTGTGCTCGTGTAAGGTGTTTCCTAGACATCGGCCACCGAAGGGACGCTGCAGTCATTATCAGTGACGTTGGTCTGTTTACACGCGCGGCTGATGTGTATTCCCGCCCCGTTTCGTGTTGCAAGCAGTGGGCAGATTACGAGAAAGTGCGTGACGCGGATAAATTTGTTTAAAAAAAATATACCAGCTTAGTCCGCAGTATTGTAAAACGTAACGTAGCAGTAGCACGTCGAAACAGTGCTCTCAGCGGTGACCTCTGAATTTTATCGGGCGATCGAACATACCCTGCACGAGCTGGAGGATAAAAGAACCGAGTTTCGCAGTCGGTTTATTTGAAGTGCCACCGTGACTTTGTGTATTTTCTTCAGAGTACAAAAAGTTGTTGTATCGTAAAACTGCGAGACTGCAGTGAACATTTTTTTCCCCGCACAACATTCGTGATTTTAATACACATAACGTATACTTCGTATGCTTGATTTATATGAAATAAGAGATTATCGCGGTGAAGTTTCATTGTGTGATGCTGTGTAGTCTGGTAGGTGTATACAAACGCAGCCGAAGACTGTACTGCATCCATTTTCAGGGTAAAAATGAAGACGGAGGCAGTAGGTTAATAGAGCAGAAACCAGAGTGTGAACGTACAGAATGCAGTGCTGCTAGTTGACTCAACTTAAACAGCGTGATTCGGAAGTTTAAAGTCACAGCTTGATAAGATACGTCGAGATGAGTGGGCGGAAATGAGTGCTAGTGTGGTAAGCTGGCACGCTGTAATGGTTCAGTTCTTACTCTGCGTGTAGTGTGTCGCTCTAATGCAGGTGAGGAGTGTGCGTTTTGTATAGCGCTTCAGCAATTCAAATGGAGGGACTGTTGCACAGGAATACCACGGTCACAGAGTGCGGGTCGAGACGCCGTTCAGAATGTACACAGTATTTTGCGCAAAAAAAAAAAAATCTGCATGACAAATGAAGCACGGTTGACACATGATGGTTGTAACAACAAAATTAATTCTCACTCTTTGGTACAGCAGAATGCACTTGACGTAGGTAAACGGCGAATTTTACTCTGTAACATGCCATGAATGCACAAAGGGGGCGTAGGTGTATAGTTGTACCCTTTCGTTAAACTCGATGGTAGATAGGGGAGGATAGTCAAATCCACGCCCCGGCGGCTTTGCCCCTGGGAAAAAGTCCCGGTACCCGCTGTACAGGAGGCTCGGCAGGCCCCAGAGCCAGTCTGGACAGGTGGGGAGAATATCACCCCCGCCGGGGTTAGAACCCCGAAACGTCCAGCTCGTAGGGAGTCGCTATGCCAGTCCACTTATATATATAAGAGTACAACGGAAATTTTTGGCAGAGGCTTTCAGCAAGCGTGTAGTACAAAACGTGAAATTACTAACTGGGATTGCAGTATGTCAAGGGACGTTTATTGGCTGCGTGTGACAGAAATCGTCTAGAAATTTAACCCCCCGTTATTTGAAGGATGTGCCTCTTTCAGCAAGAGTGGTAGTACAACATGTAGTGCCTCCACGTTTCGGCAGAGAGGGTACAGAGGAGTACGTGCATGACAATTATCAACATAGAAGAATAGGCTGTGGTTGTTTGTTGGTGTGGTCGGTTTTATTGCCCATTTTCAACCTATTAGATTCCTTCCTGTGGGATTGTGTGCGGTCTGGGATGTACCATAACAGTAATCAAGAAACAAGACTGCAACTGGTAGAATGCACAGTCAACACTGCTGCTGACTAACAAATGAAATGGAATATATTCCGTGAGAATATTCAGTTTCTGGCAGCATGCATGCAATTGTGAAATTGTAATTTTTTAAATTTTTTAAGCATTCAAGTTAAAATGATCAAGATTATTAGAAAGATTCTTCTATATTTACTAATCCAGTATGCTAGGGCTTAAATCAATTATGGTGTTGACTCAAGATACAGGTTATGGAACTTGCTTGCTCAAAGTGATCTACAGAACTGTCTTGTCCCAAAGTGACCTCCAGAGCTCTCTTGCTTCAAGTGACCTCTAGAACACGCACCTAAAACTGGGACAACTGGATGCAAATTACTCGGACTGTTATTATTGTTTTCAAATACTGGAAATGTATTTGTGATTGTAGATGCATAGACTGTGCCATAGCTGAGGCAGGCAGATCCTGTTTTCTCATGTTGTAACACTGAAATCAGTCCTGGGTGACTTGTGTGTGATTATTGGTGGATGAAGTGGTTCTAGAGCAGGTTTCTCCCTTGGAATTTCTTCAGTTTGGGCTACTCATAAGCCTGACATTGATCCATACTCATCTCTGACCACCCCAGTGATGTGTGTGATTCCTCTGACAGTTCACACATTTTCACATTCTCAGGTTCAAGGTGATGTTTCATCTCTGGCATAGCACCTGACTAATCAGAGAGTAATGAAGTTGACTCTTACAGTGGTATTACTGTATGGGAGGATAATGGAAGTTGGTCACTACCTTTTCAGTTTCTTACATTCTCTTTTGCTCTTCACTTGGAGGAACTTCAGAAAATACATATTTGTTGCATTTGACAGAGTTACTAAAATTCTTATGCAATATGATGAAGAACTTACAAAAAATATTTATTTTGTAAGAGGCATTCTTCATTGCAAACATTAGAATTAAACACAACTCATAAAATTAATTATTTTCTGATAGAAATGGTTTCAAGTAGTATCCTGTCACTTTTTCCCATTTATAATTACAGATTTACCCATAAAATAATTACATTCAAAAGAGCAGAGTTTTTAATAAGCATATGAGACTTGATAAAGTATTAATCACATGTTCATGAAGACTTTAAATTAGGGACATCCGTTGTCTGTCTGCTATGGCTCAGACTGTGTGTCACTTGACTCTCATCCTAGAGGCCTGGGTTCAGTTCCAGGCCAGTCTGTGTCATATTTGTTGTGGACAAAGAGGTGCTGGAGCAGGTTTATTCCTGAGTACTTCTACTTTCCCCTGTCAGGGTCACTCTACCACTGCTCTGTACTTACCTTTATCTGAATGTTATTCTGACCAGAAGGGCAAAGAGATGATGGCTGGGAATTTCCAAAAGGCAACCCTGTTGCAAACATCAGGGATCTTGTGATACAGAAGCATTTCCACTTCTTTTTCAGGCCTCATGAAACATGGCACTGCAACAGGATTTTCTCTCAGAACCTTGATCTTCCCCCATCACTATCATTCCACCAATGCTTCATACTCTTCCTCATCTTATTACTCCTATACCAGAAAGGTGAATTGGTGAAGCCTGGACACCTTCAAAAAGCAATGCTTTCCCCAAAAATCACAGAGCATTGGATAGAAAAGTACTTTCACTTCTTCAGTTATAGGCCATGCCATGGCTGAGGTTGTTAGCTGCCAGCCTGTCCCGTGGAGGCCTGGATTCAACCCCAGGACAGTATTTGTAGTGGACAAAGTGGTAATGGGAAAATTTTTTCTCCAAGTGCTTTGGTTTTCCCTGTCATCATCTTCATACTAATGCTCCATACCCATTTACATCTTTATGCTACTGTTATGTCAGGGATAAGTGAGGAAAGCAGTGCTGTTTCCACTGTTTGGGAGCCTGGGACAGAAGTGTGTCTGCATTGGTTTTTTCAGTTCTCATAGTTATAATGGTTATTTTTATAAACATAACTGAAGTAAACTGTTGTTGTAGCTGCCTCCTGGAGACATGGGCAATAAACAGGCACCACAGGGTCAGTCTGAAGAGGAGGAGGATCGCATGACCGCTACAGCAGCTGCAGCCGCCTCTGCTGCTCTACCTGGGACATCTCGAGCCACCATTTCCAACTACCCACCTCAGGAGAATGGAGAGGATGGTGAGGAGGAACTGCCACCCCTGCCACCTCCCATGAAGCCAATCACGGAGCCCATGTTGGTGACCACTAGTAGTGCTTCATCAAGTGCAGAGGACAATCAGGGCAAGCGGGTAAGTTTTCAGAGCTGTTAATTTCCAGTAAGAACTTTCTGTTTGTTGCAAGTAAATGAAGAGTTTTATGTATAGTAGCCTCATTCACAAAGAAAATAAGAACAAGCTGAATTCAAGACTGTTTACTGCCATAGATTCCTTAACCCACATGAAATGTAGAGGATATAATTTACATAGCTCTAAAACTTCATCTGTAGTGTAAGGTGTGCAGCTTGCTCTCGAAAACATAGAATGAGAATGTTTAGAACAGCATACTGAGGTTAATGTTTGGACATAGGAAGGAGGATGTAACATGATGATGGAGAATATTTTCTAGTAAGAAGATTCATAAGTTGTTCATTCATTATTATCAGGGTGATAAAATTAAGGCTGTGGGATGTAAATGAAATGCAGCATGCATGGGGGAGATAAGAAGTGTATATCAAAGTTTTAGTCAGGAAACCTGTGAAGAAGATTTTTAGATGTAGATGGAATCATAATATTGAAATAAATTGTAAAGAAGAATGGTGTGAGTTTTGGGCAGGATGTGTACAGGTCAGGATAGGGACCAGTGACAGGTTATTAGGAACACAGTACAGACCTTTCCCAACTTCAAGTTATGCAGTTTCAGGAATTTTGTAAGTAAAAAAAAAAACTGAAATAATAACATTTTTCAGTGTGTGCTAGATATTTTCTTGTGGAAATGATAATGCGTTGAGACAAAGGTGGTTGAAGAATACCTCTGGGTGATAGCACAGACAGCAGAGCAGTTGTGCTGCAGCCCGTCAGGTTCCATTGTGTTTGAATTTTAATTTCACATAATTATACTCTATTTTAACTTGTGCTGGACCTTCCAGAACATAACTACTACATAAGTCAGGGAGTGCCTGTAATTCAGCTTTATGTTCCAAAAAGTCAGGAAATTTCTTGACCAGCTGAGTGATAATTACTAAAGACTTATTCTTTTTGTGAGTTTGTCAACGTTTGATACAGTGCAGTTGAGGGTGTGTTTTCTTCTAGGATGTGGCACTGTGTAACTGAATGATTTGAAACAATGTCAGTATTCTCATAGTGTCATTGAAGAATGTACATTTTCACCCTTGTAGATGAGACTACTCTCTTGTCCCAAAACATTGGTAACCAGTCATCAGGTGACGCAGCGCCACATCCCAGAACAATAGAGAACTTGACTGTTCTTCATGCAGGCAGTAACTACACTTCTCTTCCTTGCATTATTTGTCACATGATTATTGAAGTTTGAATTCTGTACATTGCCTGAATATAGGTATGTTTACAGTCATCCAGCCTGTCCATTAAAGCACTGGGCATATTCTGAATGTAGGTCTATGTTTACAGTCATCCAGCCTCTCTCTTAAAGCACTGGAAGGAGCTACATCAGCAGACTTGGCAGAAATAGAACAAATCGTCAAAGAGCGAATGGTGTGTTGTTTTTTTGAGCAATAAAATGGTAGCATTTTTCTGTACCCTTAATGACATGTTGTTTTTTGCATGATGTTTAAGGATTTAGTTATGATTGTGGGATTATTATGCACCAGTATTGCAACTTTAATTTTTGTTGTAGTTAGCACCTGTTATGTGCCAAACAGCCTGTTATAACTACGCAGTTATAATGAACCTTCCTTAGAGGTTCCTGGAGTATGTTCTGTTTTGTAGCTTTTTACCAGTTTCCCCCCCGTCCACCCCCACAGTACTTTGAAGAACCCTGTGTTTGTGTACACACAGTCAGATAATTGTAACACACATAATTGTGTATGGCCTCTTATTATTTTAATTCGGATTATACTGTGTATTTTACGTTATGTTACTTTTGTTTTCTGTACAACTGTCTTCACTTGGTTTCTCTCACCTGTCTCATACTCTTGAACTGCATCTGTTCAGTGACTGTAGGTGTACTGCCTTACAGCACACTGCATTTATGAGTAGCTTCGTATAGTCATTGTTTCCAGTGTGCTGCTTTTCATTTTTGCGTTGTAGTTTATGTGTGTGCAATGCATATTGGATAAACGTAAAACATGTAATTCAGAAATTTAGTGAAAGTTGAGTATTTTGTAAATGGCTTGCATCAGACAATATTTCAGGGTGTAGACACTATTGTAGATTACACCTAATAAGTCCCTGCATTTGCCAAGTTATTACTACCAACTATAGAAACTATGAGAATATGAGGTTAGAGCTGTATTTAGTGGCAAACATTCTTACCAAATGTCACAGAAGTTGGTTATATGATTTCAAGAGTTGGAAGTTCAACACACACACACACACACACACACACACACGTGCGTGTATGCCTGAGTGTCGTGATGACATAACCTTCTTTTTTCCTTCATGAAAAGAAAGTAGGCAGAAAGTAGGCTGAATGTAACCTTTTCTGCATGTTACTAAAAGTGCATTTAATCCATGTGTCACACTGAGTTTGATTTTTTGATAGATGTTAAAAAATCCTTGAAGAACGTTCACAAGAAGTTCTAGAGCCATTGGAATATTTTCTAGGTATATCTGCTTAATTTTGTCTTAAGAAATGTGATCATCAATTTTGAATTTAAGGCTCTCTGCAAACAACTGCATTTTCTTGTGCAAGTTCCAGTGCATTTGTATCTGCAGTTAATTAAGCATCATGCCATGGTGACATATGGGGACATGCATAATCTTTGCACTTGTAGGAGGTGAGTGGTCTGCTTCGCACCCTAGTACCATTGAATAGAAGGCTGGGTGTGTCTCAGAGCTGGTTTGGATGCTATGGAGGAAAAAAAAATCTTGTTTCTGCTGGGAATCAAGTGACAATCTTGAGTCATCCAGCCCTTAGCCTGATCCTTATATCAGCTGTGTTGTTCCAGTTTATACCATCTCTCAGGGCAAATAAATATGCTGATGCACCATAATTGTGTGCCAGATGGACAGTTTTCTGTTCTGACAGTGTTAGAAGTACATTGTCATTACTAACATTTACCCATTTTTGTTAAAGGAGCAACATACAGAAAACCAAGAGAGAAACAGTCTGCTGAACCGGGACCTGAGACCAGTCGGTGAAAGTGCTGCTAATTTGTGTGATGGAGAGGGAACTAACATCAGTGCGACTTTTGAGTCGGCGCTGGGGGGAACAGTGGAGGGTGGTGTGGATAGAGTTGATGGTCTAGTGGCAGGGAGCAGTGTCACTGATGGCAGCAGTGTTTCTAGTGAATCATCTGCAATTCAGAAGCGAGAATATGTGATCCGCGAGCTAGTGGATACAGAAAGGGACTATGTCCATGACCTCCGTGAGGTCGTAGAGGGTTATATGGCCCTTATGAGGGACTCTGACTGTGAAATTGTGATGCCAGAGGACTTAAGAGGAGGCAAAGATAAAATGGTGTTTGGAAATGTGGAAGCCATCTATGAGTGGCACAGGGAGTAAGTATTGAATGTTTCAGTGCAAGTAATTTATTGACATGACTAGAATAAGGCTTTGCAATGTGGAGTACTGAGGGAGTGTTTATATTTAGATTACATGTAGTTTCAAGACAACAAACTGCACTTGGGACAATTTCTGTTCTTAATGTAGCATGCCTTGATAGCTGTGATGATTTGCTGACAGTATTTCCATGTGAGATTTGAGGTCTTCACAGTTATGCTGCTGAAGATCCAAGTGTTCTGGGATGTTATGCCATGTCAGCTGGTAAATACCAACTATTAGTACATCCTAGAAGACTTAACAGGAAATTCAGGATATACAGGATTTTCAGTTTTACATCAGCCAGATATATGACAAATACTTTAAACAAGATGAAAATGTGCATCTAGCAAAAGAAATCTGGTGCTGCTGCTTCCTGTTTATTGTCATGAAGAGATGGAGTTGAACTTTAGTGAAGTAATGGTTGAAAAATGCATGTTTAATTATATTTGAATGAAATGTTTGTAGATGTACGTATTTGGGGGAAGGGGGGAAGGTTTTGATTATTATCTTAAGGTTATTCATTCCCTTTGTGATATCAATCAAATATATATTTCACATTATGCAGTCATACACAGTCAGAGTAACTTTTTAAAACTTTATTTAGGCAACTAGTTTCTGCTTAACATAAACCATCATCTGTCCTTGTCTTTTAAGAACTTTCAGTAAAAACTGTTAACTACAAGTAGGTGTGAGATCTCCTACTTTACAAAGTTCCTAATAACTGCCAGAAAAAATACAGTAGGTTTATTTAAAGATATATAACAACTAAAATTGGTAAGGGGTAATATATGTAATATATATGTGTACACTTCACATCTATATGATGTTTTTGTGCTTCGTAAAGAACACAGACCTGGCATGTGTACCACATATTGAAAATATACTGCCTTTAAATAGAATTTTATGTATATTACCCCTCACCAATTTTCTTTCTTATACATTTAAAAAAAACCTATTTTATTTTTCCAGGTATTTATTAGGCACTTAATAAAGGGCAAGGTCTCACACCTATTTGTAGTTAAAGTTTTTACTGAAAGTTCTATAAAAAGAAGCCTGATGATGGCTTATGTCAAGTCAAAACGTGTTGCCTAAAAATTACTTTGATTGTGTGGGACTGTATGCTGTGAAATATGTGCTGGATTATTATCAGTGAAAAAAATTTGTGACTTAGGAAAGCAAACTTCCTACTGTAAATCTCAGCCAATAGGTATCAGATAAAAACATACAGCATATATCATATACACACACAGGGTTGACAACACCAGCATAAAGTGTTCTTGTGAATACGCATTTCATAATTACCAAATTACCAATTTTTACCAAGTTGTTCAATCTGTCCCTATATATCAGATTTCACATGTTAACACAGGCTTTCAAGACAGATTTTACTTGGCTTCCATTGTATAATTCAGATATATATATATTTTTATTCACGATTAAAAGAAAGTCTTATTGACAGTTTGGCCTGTGTTTATAAGAACTGTGTAGATTAGCAATACAAAGTATCTTGTCTCTTTCATCTTGAAGTCCTACATTTGAAAAAATATTATCACAATGAAAGGTGGGATGTGGTACCAAAGAATATGACAGACATTTGGTCACCAGACCTAACTCTGAGTGACTTATTTTTGTGGGGTATGTAATGTAATATTTGTGCCACCACTGCCTACACAGGTTCATGACTGGAAAACACAACTGAAGCAGTGGCACCAGTTACCAGTGACTTACTGCAAGAGGTCAGGGAAGGAATGGAGTATTGAAATGACATTTGCTTGAATTGACATCTGCCATGTGACTGACGTACATCACATTGAGACAGGACGTGCTCAGAGATTCTTTGTCAGTTTGTGTATGTTCGATCAATAATGAGGCTAGTTTTAATTTGTGTGAGTTTTTGAAAGTGTTAACTTTTTTTAAGTTCGCTGTATATTAGTGAAGAATGAGATGGGCGGGGCATGTGGCGGATATGGGGGAGGGGAGAGGTGTGCACAGGGTTCTAGTGGGGAAACCTGAGGGAAAGAGACTTTTGGGGAGACCCAGACATAGATGGGAGGATAATATTAAGATGGATCTTATGTTTATTGGACCGTGCATCATCTTTATAGTTGCGTAAAAAGAAAAGAGAAAGAGTAGTGCTTCAGACTGCATAAAGACACCACACCGCCATAGCCACACTGAATCGGAACGCCAACACACACCAAACCAGATACCACCCATGAAATAAAAACCAGTTAGTCGCAGACTCCTG
>Ga0123355_10015773_pt1 | contig 11883 bp, 16 predicted proteins | sample TergutEmb28metaG_3_FD_89872 | JGI IMG/M metagenome (GOLD analysis project Ga0123355, IMG submission 89872) | Embiratermes neotenicus P1 segment gut microbial communities from Petit-Saut dam, French Guiana - Emb289 P1 | ecosystem: Host-associated > Arthropoda: Insects > Digestive system > Gut ... | reverse complement strand
TGAACAGTGTGTAATGTAAATCTATTTCCACCAAACCCCGAAATTTTTCCACCAAATGCTGCATGTGAGCTGTGTATAATGTAAATTCATTTCCACCAAACCCCGAAATTTTTCCACCAAATGCTTTACAATCTATTTAAAAAGAGCATTTCTCTGAGGCTTACCTACCCCTGGGTGATTCATTTTAAATAGTTTGGTTCCTCTATAAAAGCAATTTATTAATGCTCACAAGCCTTGATTTAAGATGTTAAAATTTAAAACTTTAAATGAATACGCAAAAAATGACTAAATTTAGTTGTCGTATTAAGGCAAATCTGGTATTATTTTAGCTGTGTAAACTAAGATCGGCAATTTAAAAACTAGATATGCGAAGGGTTAGTATGGGAAAGGAAATAATAAAGCTATTTATCGCACATAATGATCCAAATATTTTGCGTTATCTTTTTGTGGAAACACCTAGGGAATTTGAAATTCTGGGAGTTTATGCTCGCATAACAACTGCATCAACATTTTAGGAGGCTAGAAAATGATATTACCAGATAAGTATACTTCTATCGAGCAAAGTTTAATTGGATTATCAGCACTCATTTTAGATGTTGTTGGCAAAGATGAAATAACGATTGAAAAGCTCTGGAGTAAGTTCAGTAAAAAATATTTCGAGAATTCTAAAACTAAACTGAGTCATCAGCCTAGCTTCCAAAAATTTATGATGACGCTTAATTTTATGTACGCAACAGATATGATTGGTTGCGACATGGAAAAGGAGGTGCTATTTAATGAAAATTTTAAATCTGACGATATTTGATGCTAAAAATGTAGAGTTACAGCGTATCCCTTTCAAAGAGTCTGGATTATCTGTTATTTTTGGTAACATTACGGAAAGAGAAGAAAAGAAATCGACAAGTAACAGTTTGGGGAAATCTATTCTGTTAAAAATGATTGATTATATTTTTGGAGCGGACAAAGATAAGGGAGGTATTATTAAGAAAGAGCTGACTGGGTATCGAATTCTTGCTCAGGTTAAGTTCAAAGATGCCATTTATAACGTAGAGCGTATTTTTACTAAGCATAAAAAATCTAACCCAGATGAAATTTTCATAAATGGTAAATCCTATGATTTAAGTGATTATAAGGACTTTTTTGAAATCGAAAGAAAATATTTTAGTCCACAAATTTTGCTACAACAAAAAATTAATGAGATTTATTCACAAGGAAATGCAGTTACTAAAGGTGAATATGTTGTTTTCTTAGCGTCGATTGGTTTGGTGGAGTTGTCAGAAGTTGCTGGGCTAATCGCTACTAAGCAAAAACAGCTTGATACTAAGAAGTCGCTTGTAAAAGAGTTATCACCTAGCAATGATTTAAGAAAGCTTAAAAAGGATATTTTGAAAAATAAGCAAAGACGAAATCAAGAGCTTGAAAACATAACGCTTAAATTGGAAGAGGTAAAGGGTAAAGTTTCCACTTTGCAAACATCAGCAGTGACTGGTGAAATGGTTGCTGAGCGAGATCAAGCCTTAAATATTGTAAAAGAGTTAAAGCTTCAAATCCAGCTAGATGAGCGGGAAATAGAAAATTTGAACAAGTTCATGGCAGTATCCGAGAAGAGTATTAAACCAGACCTTATTAAGCAAATGTTTGAAGATGCCCAGCAGATCATTCCAGATATGATAAAGAAGCGTCTGGATGATGTCTATCTGTTTAACAAATCAGTTTTTGAGGATAGAAGTAAATTTTTACGTGAGAAAATATCTGATTTGAGTAAACAAATTGATGAGAGTAGACTGACGATTAATGAACACTCACAATTAGCCGATAGATTAGGGATTATTATCTCTGATAATCAAGAATATCAGGCAGCGTTAAAAATATATGAGAAATACAGTAATGATTACAACCGAATTACACTGAATGTTGAAAAAGCGAATGCTGTTGATAAGGTTGTTGAAGAAATTATTGCTTTGACTAGAGAAGTTAAGGAAGATTTATTTATTCATGCGAGAAACGTTAGCGAGGGGGATTCATACAAAAAGCTTATTGAGAAGTATCTGATATTTGTTAAAAATTTTGTTGACGAACTTTATGAAGATAAGAGTATTTCCACCTTCGATATTCAAGTTAGAAATCCTAGTGAAAAAGATGGTGCAGTTGTGTTATCAATGAATATTGATGCCGAGGGGGAAGGCGTTGGAAATGTTAAAAATAACATTTTGGATTACCTTATCTTTAATTTCAGTCAAAAAACAGAATTTCTCATTCAGGATACGCCTTGTTTTAACGGAATTGATCCGAGACAAATCGTCAATATGATTAAACTTGTAAATGAGCAAGCGGTCAAGGTTGATAAACAATTTATCGTTGCGATAAATAAATACCAAATAGATGACAGTATTAAAGATGATTTAGACTATTTGAGAGACCACGCTATTATTACCTTATCAGAGAAAGAGAAGTTGCTTAAGCGTGACTTTTAAACAAAGCTTAAAAATATGAGTCGTATTTAAATGGGGTATTTAGTGAATATATGGATGACGTTTTCTTCGGAGGATGTCATTTTTTTGTCTTGATTGTAAAAAGTTTCTAAAGTCTATTGACTCTCCCATCGTGGGAGGTTGTATAATGTTGATAGATTGATGCGTTAGTAATAGAATTTATGATTGATTGTAGGTGTTTTGGCATGGAACAAAAGTGGAAAAGTTGGTCGTTTAATAAGAAGGTTGTTGTTGGTTTAGTGGTTGCGGTAATTGGGTTTAATTTGATGGTTAATCTCCAATTCTTTACAGTGATTATCAATCGATTTTTAGGGGTGATGACACCGTTTATCATTGGCGTTGCCATTGCTTATTTGTTGGCGAAACCCATTGAGAAGATGAAAAAGTTGTATGATAAGCGGAAGTCAAAATTTGTAAAGAAGCGGGCGCATACGTTGGCGGTGTGGATACTTTTCTGATTCTGATTTTGATTGTGACGGGAATTATGGTGTTTATTACGCCGATTATTGTTCGTAATGGGGGGTGATTGGGAATTTAGAAGGCTACTATGAGGATGCGATGATGTGGGTTAATGGGATTGATTCCAGTCATTTCTTGTATTCGTTTTTGCCTGTTTGGGCGATGTTGAAGGTGTTTTTTGAGGACTTTTTGGTCTATCGAGAGAAGAAGCTAGGTATTAGTAAGGCGTAGGAGGTAGGTGTCATGAGGAAAAATCCAGAGAAGGTGGTGCGTGACATTTTGGAAACTTCATTGCGGTTGTTTCAAGAGGTGGGCTATGATAAAACTTCCATTTTAGATATTGTGGAAGCAGTGGGTGTGACCCGTGGTGCGTTTTATCATCATTTTAATCATCACTCTTACGATTTGACTGGCAATATTAAGTTTATTAGTTTAAAAATTTGTCCCCTTTTTAAATGAATATAAAACGATACTTGTAAATCCGTTTTACTACAAAATATTGAAAATACTTTGTATAGTGCTATAAACGACTGTAGATAATGTGTGTGACTTGGTTAATGAATAGGTTAAATAAGAATATAAAAGGCTAAAACGCCGTAATACCAGTCCTTTCAGACATTGAGAGAGCTGGTATTTTAATTTTGTTCCCAAAATCATTATCCTGTACCTTTTATTGATACCAACTCGTCCATGTACAAGTCAAAATCATCATCGAAGCTAGATTTTTGCTCTGGAAATAAATGGTGATAAGTTTTTATCTATGATTCACAAAAAGAGCCTCTATTATTGATTCTGACTACATTTTAGTCACTTCCTTAATTCGGCTCTTTTATTATTTTGACTACACTTTTTAAAATCACACGCAGATTGCGTGCTGATTAACAGCTGTGTATAATGTAAATTCATTTCCACCAAACCCCATAATTTTTCCACCAAATGTTGAGTCTGAGCTGTGTGTAATGTAAATTCATTTCCACCAAACCCTGTAATTTTTCCACCAAATGTTGAGTCTGAGCTGTGTGTAATGTAAATTCATTTCCACCAAACCCCATAATTTTTCCACCAAATGTTGAGTCTGAGCTGTGTGTAATGTAAATTTATTTCCACCAAACCCCGTAATTTTTCCACCAAATGCTGCATGTGAGCTGTGTATAATGTAAATTCATTTCCACCAAACCCCGTAATTTTTCCACCAAATGCTTTACAATCTATTTAAACAGAGCATTTCTCTGAGGCTTACCTTACCCCTAGGTGATTCATTTTAAATAGTTTGGTTCCCCTATAAAAGCAATTTATTAATGCTCACAAGCCTTGATTCAAGATGTTAAAATTTAAAAATTTAAATAAATACGCAAAAAATGACTAAATTTAGTTGTCGTATTAAGGCAAATCTGGTATTATTTTAGCTATGTAAACTAAGAACGGCAATTTAAAAACTAGATGATGAGAGGGGTTAGTATGGGAAAGGAAATAATAAAGCTATTTATCGCACATAATGATCCAAATGTTTTGCGTTATCTTTCTGTAGAAACGCCTAGGGAGTTTGAAATTTTGGGAGCTTATGCTCACATAGCAACTGCAGCCACATTTAGGGGAGCGAATGAAAGAGTAGAGAAAGAATATTTTGATATTTATTTTATTGATTTTAATTGGGAAGACGAGGATGGGCATGGCGAAGCTTTGATTGAATTTATTAAAAAAATAGCTCCTTATCAAGCCATTATTGTAATCTTTGATGATACCGATGATTGTCGTTTAAAGCTTTATGATAAGTATTATCCGATTATATGTCCGTCAAAAGAAATGCTCTTTTCAAATTTAGGGGAATATTTAGAAAAAGCATTGTTAAGTTTAACTTCACATTCCCGAGAAGTTGTAATCAATACTCAGCCCAAATTTATTAGGTTTTATTTAGAAGAAGTTGCTTATATTTATGGTCATGCAGGTAAAACAATCATATTCATTTATGACTTTGATGCGAAGAAATATAAAGAGCAAGAGCTCCCTTTAACTTTAACAAGTTTCCTAGCTAAGTATAACAAATCAGGTGATTTTCTTAGATGCCATCGGGATTATGCTGTGAATAGGCTGATGATTAGATTTGTTCATAAATCAAGGGAACATCAATGTATTGAGCTTATCTATCGTGATGAGAATGATTATCCAATAGAGATACCGATGAGTGATAGTGGTAAAAAATCGGTTATTAAAGAAATGAATAGAGAGATGGAAGGGATAGGTTTAATATGACAGAAATTTTAACTTGGTGGAGCGTTCAATTTGCTTTGAATTTTATGGATTTTGTAATCATGTACTTTATTTCTCACAAAATGATGAAGCAGTATATGAAAGTGAAATGGTTCCACGTGGGACTCGCTGCCTTGTATACCTTGGTTGTGGCGCCAATTGGTTATTTTGACGGTAATTTACTCAGGGTAGCAAGTGCAATCTCTCTTTTGTTCGCAACTAAGCTTATTATTAAGCGTGCTGAAATGAATGATTTGATTATGATTTATGTAATGTCTCTCTTGAGTATTGGTGTGATACAGATACCCGTTTCAGGAGGGGTTTGGGTAGTTGACCAAATTTCTGATATTTCTGAACCATTTTCTTTTTTGATAAGTCAAGCTATTTCGACTGTTATTATCATTCTTTTATGTAGAAAGTTTCATTGGTATAAATGGTTTAATGCTATCAAAACTAATGGCGTGTTAAAATTGCTTGTCTGTTTAGCAGGTTTAGCTATCCTAATTCCAATGGCAATTATTAATTTTGAATACAATCTTTCTTATTTTCTACTTTTAACACTTGGCATCGTGCTAGCAGGTTCTGTTCTTGTCCCTACTTTTATTAAACTATATCAAGATGTTTCCAATATCATTTCTGTTAAAGAGTTGGAAAGTAGCCTTTTTGGAATGTGGCTTGATATGGCAGATGAACAGGATATTGATGTGTTCAAAGAACATTTTAAAACAACAGTTCGTGAATTTGATATCATTTTACCCACATTTAGTCGGGTATCAAATCAATCAGAGCAGGAATCAAGAGAGACTACTGAAGAGTGATTAGTTAAATTAAAAAAACATTAAAAAAGAAGACTTTTTGGGATCACATGATTTCCATTAGGTCTTCTTTTTCTATATCACTTAATTTCTTTGGTAGTTTTGGTTCGCCTAGCCACCAAGCACTACTATTTGGTGGGAAAGTTGTTGCGATTATTATTAATTGTGCTGCGATCGTTAATATAAACTTTTTCTTTTTCATTATCTAAGACCTCCTATATTGAGGATTTTGTCTTTATTGTAATATATAAGGACTATAGCTGTCAACATATTGTTATTAATATTCCTGAATTTCTTGGATACTTGGATAGTTTTAAGTGATAATTCTTTAAATCGTCATTCATTAGACAAAATAAGACAAATTACAACAGCACGAATATTAGGGTTTGCTGTATGAAATTATCACAAAATCAGCTATACTGTCATTAATAGAGAGGGTGAGGTTGAAATGGGTTACAGAGTTGCAGAATGGATTATCGAAAACAATTTAGGAAGGATTTCTTTATTAATAAGCATAAGTGTCCTAGTTGGTTATATTATATACAAAATCAGAAAGGGAGGAGATAAAAAAAAGTAGGTGTTGATAAATGATACAATCGTTTTAAAAGGTATTAGTGTTGCGGCAGTTACCAGCTTTAGATAAAAATAGATGATATATTAGAAAAAAAGAGAAGTAATTCGCTAGAATAGTCGCTGATTATAAGTTGAAAGGTAAAGGAGAGTTAGAAATGTCTAATATAATTGACTTTGATCTACATCCATGGGGTGTTGATCTTATTGAAAGATTCGAAGAAGAAGACAAAATTCAAGAATTTAATGAGTTAGTTAAATGTAATAATCTTAAAGACAAATACGTAGTTATCGTATTGCCAAGCATTGATGGGAGTCAACGTTCAATTTTCAAAGATAATAAAGAATTGTATGATTCACAGCAAAGAGATGCTGATATTTTAGCAAAGTATATTATGATAAATAGGGATGCAGATTTGGTGACCGTCGCAACCGGTATTGAGCAGATTAATTCCTTGATGAATAGTTATATAGAAAAAGTTGATTATGTTATTTTTCTGCACAAATTTATAGCATCTGAACGGAACATGATCAACGAAGTGTTCGCAAATAATGATGTTGGTTTAAAACACCTTGACCTAAACTAAACTGATTAGTGAAATAAAAATCCTTTCCAAAGAATGCCATATGAGAAAAAAAGTGTGTGCTTCTAGCCACGCAAGCCCTGACCGTAATAAAAGCAAATGAGGAATGTTGAAATGGTTCAACCTCTATCATTTGCTTTATTTATTTTTGGTCATCCATCTTGTTAGTGATGTTGGGAGGAATAGCAAAAAGATTGCAAGAAATAATCCGTCAAGTATGTGCGCAAAATGAAGTGCAAATATTGAGTGGTCACATATCAAAAGATCATGTACACATGCTTGTGTCAGTTCCACCGCATCTGTCAGCAAGTAAGTTGGTGCAGTATATGAAAGGTAATAGTTCGCACAAGTTGCAAATGGAATATAAGGAACTTAACAAGCAGTATAGGGGAAGACATTTGTGGGCAAGAGGATATTTTGTAGCAAGCACAGGAAATGTAACAGATGAAGTAATAGCAGAGTACATACAAAATCAGGATTTGGAGGAAAGAAGACAAGAGGATAATTTCTCAATATCTGGGGTTTAGCATCTTTAGTGAAGTAGCCAACCACCTTTAAGAATAAAAAAATGGTTCAGCACCCGTAGGAAATCTGAACCAGAACAAGATTAGTATAGCATATATTGCCATAAATTTCAATTGGCTTGGAAACAAAAAAAGCCAGTTCAGCACCTGTAGGAAGTCTGAACTAGGACAGTATCAGTATATGCAAAAATTAAGAAAAGATGTTATAAACGTTAGCAGATTTGAACTAACCTATTTAAGAAGATTAATTTTACCTTAATCGGTCTGCGAGAGGTACTACTTGTCCGAGTAGTGCCTCGCTTTTTATTATGCGCTTATTTTAGCATAAAAGTGTGTGCGTGTAAATTGTTTCATAGATTTCTTGTATTTTCAATTGTCTGCACATTCTCAAGCATCACATTTATTCTTTTCTTTAGATCATCTACATTAACAAATTTTGAGTTTTCTTCGTAGTTATCTTCAAATTCTTTTACTATTTGAAGTTCGTCAACAGTAGCTTGAACTTTAATGTCCTCGCCCGCTCTCATACTAACTTGTGTCATGAAAATCACTCCTATCAAATTCATTATTACATCTGTTGTTCATTTAGCATACAGCAAAATCATGAAATTATCTAGGTTATCACTGAATTTCATAATTTTCGCTCTGCATAATTTTAATACTTTCATCCTCAAAATTGCTAGACAGTGTCTGGCAATTTGGATTAGTCTGACACTGTCCGACTAATTAAGCTGGTTAAGTTTTCTTTACTAGTTTGGGAATAAAATCGTAGAAAACATTACTCCTAATACGTGAAGTATTCTTCTGATGTTTTCAAAAATACACCACATACCACGGCATAGATTTTGCCATCATCGAATTTCGAGTTTTTCACTTAAAGCATTCAAAAGGATTGAAAAGAGAAAATTAAATTGATGGGGATATTTTTCCTCTATAAATCTGAAACCCAACATTTCTTCTGTAGTTTTGAAGTGAGGCAGGCTGTTTATAATAGAAAAATTTTCTGGTTTATCTTCTTCATTCAAAAACATCACTCTTACGGTTCGGCTAGCATCAATAATCACAAATACATTTTTACTACAAGATCGGAACACAGAATTCACACATGCCATTTTCAACTAGCTGATACTTGTAGCGCTCTAAAATAGGTTTTGTGCTATCCCATTGCAATTTTTCGCTCTGTAACGTGGAAATAATCGAATCCCAGAAGTTTTGCACTGCTTCTGCTGTGTGATCAATCACAAAAACAGCATACTTGCCAGCAGGTATTTTCCCTCGTTTTACGCTTGTATCCGCTAAGTCGTTTGAATTAGTGACCAAACAGACATCATAACGACAGTTCTCTGGTGGCGTGTGTTCATCATCGTATGCAATTCCATAAATGATACTATTCACAAACAAACCTTTCGACCTTGCCCATTCCTTTAATGCAGTCATGAGTTTAAAATTTTCAACCCCATATGCGCCAGTTCTTCTCATATAAAGAATTGGTTGAGAGGATAGTTTTTCAATCGTATAATCCATTATCTTCACTCCTGAAATTTGATGATAACATCATGTTATAACAATTTAAAATTTTTTTCAATAGCCATTTTAAAATCTTTTAAATTGCTTGGCTCGTCGTTTTAATTAACCAATTATGTTTCGGGCTATTGACATTCGAGTCTACTCTAATGTTATACTACCTTCAGACATGAATGTGAAGGACGTGCGGTAAGGTTATGAAAAAGTATACGATTAAAGAAACAGCAAAATTATTAAATTTGTCAGCTCATACGTTGAGATACTACGACGAAATTGGCGTGCTAAGTCCAAAGCGTGCAGACAATGGATACAGGTATTATTCAGAAATTGATTTGTTTAATTTGCAATACATTGAGGTAATGAATGATGCTAGAATAGAAATTACTCAAGTTAAAATGAGAGTAATTTCTATTCTAGCATCAATGTAGATGTTACTTGGTTAATGAATTAATACAAATAGTAAGCCTACTTTAATGAGTATATAAATATATTTTTTTAAACTTTCGATTTAATTTCGAAAGTTTTTTTGTTTAAAAAAAATATAATGGATCATACTAAAGTTGTAAAAAGACAAGGAAGGTGGAAACAAAATGAGTCCAAAAGAATTATTGTATATCGAAGATGTACTAGCCCATGCAAAATTTATGAAGCAAAAATGTAGCAAAGCTGCAAGTGAAGTTACAGATACAAATTTGCAACAATTAATTAATAATGTGGCTAATAAGAATCAAAAAATATTTGACGATGTCTACAGCTTGGTTGTAGGGCATGCGAATGGAGGAGCTTAAATATGAATGATGAATTAATCATGACTAATATCTTATCATTACTAAAGGGAACTTCTGATTTATTTTTGCACGGTTCAATCGAGGCAGCTTGTCCAAAAGTTAATGCAGCATTCAAACAAGCATTGGCTGACTATTTGGTACTACAGCATGAAGTTTTCGATGCAATGAAGCAGAAAGGATGGTACCAAATTCCACAAGAGACGCAGCAGAACATAGATAAGGTCATCCAGAAATACGCATCAGGTTGTTAATCTCAAAAAGATTATTTTCTGATGGTGTCAACTTAAGAAGCATGGTGCGAGAATATCATGCTTTTTTTGATATATCATTACAAGTTGCAAAAACGGAAGTCATCTTTTACAAAGTATTGCTTTTTTCACAAAAACGGAAGTTAAAAGGTGTAGACTTTTGATATTGGGAAACGCTATAATAACAGTATATTGTATACCTATGTAAGAAGGAAGAGTGATGGCAAAGTGTTGAATTTAACAGAAAGACAACTTCAAATTGCTAAGCGAATTCTTGCTGGCGAAGAGAATATGACTTCTCGTTATTTAAGTGATATTTACAGGGTAAGTACGCGGTCGATTCGCTATGATTTAGATACAATTGAATACTATCTTAAAAAGCAGGGTTTAGAATTGATTAAAAGTCGGACAAGCGGTATAAGCGTTGAGGGAAAAGAACAAAATAGAAAATTGCTGATTGCTGCAATAGAGAATGAAGCAACTAATATTAATTTTCCTTGTTTAATCGCAATTGAACTTTTACTTAAGTCCACATCAACTGTTATGAACCTAGCTGATGAATTGTCAGTTAGTAGGAATAAAATCATCCAATCATTATCTGAGGTAGAAAAAATCTTAGCTACTTCAGGATTATCGTTAGATAAACGTCCTTCTGTTGGAATATCAATTCGAGGAACTGAAAATCAAATTAGGATGGCAAAGTTTAAACTAAATCCATTAATCTCAAATGATATGGAAGCATATTTTTCTAAAAAATTAGCCCATTATGGGGAAGAAAAAATCACTAATGCAATTGCTTCATATCAAAGCAAAACAGGTGTGGGATTTAGCGATCAGGGCATTAAAGAGTTAGTTTTGACCCTTTGTTATCAACAATTGAGAATTGGCCAAGGTCACATGATGACGTATGGTTATGATGAGACAAAAGAAGCTGTCTTGTGTGAAGATTTCGAAATGATAAGATCATGCTTTGAAAAAGCAGGATTGAATCTTCCAGTCGAAGAAACAATATTTGTTCTTCACCAAATACGAAATACTCAAGTGGTTTATTTACCAGATTCAAAAAAAGACAATGTTTTTCACGGTGACGTGGTACAATTGGCTAGGGAATTTGCGATGTTAGCTAGTGCACGCTTAGGGATTGATTTTGTAGAGAATGTAAGCTTTCTTAATGGCTTGAAGTTACATCTGAATGTTGCACGACATCGCTTGCGTTCAGGCCAAGTCATCAAAAATCCATTAACAGAACAGGTCAAATATAAGTATCGATTTATTTTTGAAAATTGTAAGCAAATTATCATCCAGTTGGAACAAGATTACGATTTGAATTTCCCTGATGATGAAATTGCCTATATTGCGATGCATGTTGGGGCGTGTTTTGAAATGGCAAGTCAAGCCGGTTATATGCCGAAGGCTCTGGTCATTTGTAATTCTGGGCTTGCAACTTCGAACTTATTAGCAACGAGATTGAAAGTGATGTTACCAGAGCTAAGCATTTTAGGTCCGATGGCGATGTCAGAGCTAACATCCGAATTGATTGATCAAGTTGACTTTGTTATTTCAACAATTACATTTCCGCTAGCTGAAAAGGATTTGATAGTTGTGAATCCTCTTTTAGGGCTAGATGATGTG
>Ga0123355_10015772_pt1 | contig 11883 bp, 12 predicted proteins | sample TergutEmb28metaG_3_FD_89872 | JGI IMG/M metagenome (GOLD analysis project Ga0123355, IMG submission 89872) | Embiratermes neotenicus P1 segment gut microbial communities from Petit-Saut dam, French Guiana - Emb289 P1 | ecosystem: Host-associated > Arthropoda: Insects > Digestive system > Gut ... | reverse complement strand
TTTATAAATATCAAATGTGATGAAATAGTAGAATACGTGTAGTAAGCATTATACTAATTAAGCTGAACTTAAGCATGTAGTATTACACTCTGTAATGGGGAGTGCAATAAATAAATTAAAAAAAAAATACACACACCACATACACACACGCACCACACACACACATACACCCCACATAGACACATACACACACCACATACACACACCACACACACACCACATACACACGCCACACACACACACATACACACCACACACACACCACACACACACCCCACACACATACACACATACACACACCACACACAAACACACCACACATACACACACCACACATACACACACCACACATACACACACCACACACACAGGCATTGCTTGCCTGGTGTAATACTTAAGGGATGTGTACAGTATCCTCGCCTTTCTTGCCATTACTGCACTGATGGATAGTGCTGCCACTTAATCAGAGGTTCGTAGCTAACTTCTTTTTTTCTCACGTTCTTTATTGCTGATTTTATCTCTTCCACCCTTTCTGTCTTTCTTTCCATTTCTATTACTCCGAATTTTTCTTCTTTCCTTCGTTTCTTATTCTTTCATTCACCGCCTCCTTGTTTATTTCTATTTATCTCCCACTTACTATTTCTGTTACTTCGAATTTTTCTTCTTTCCTTCATTTCTTATTTTTTCATTCGCCTCCTCCTTGTTTATTGCTGTTTATCTCTCACTTTACCATATATATTACTTCGAATTTTTCTTCTTTCCTTCGTTTCTTATTTTTTCATTCACCTCCTCCTTGTTTATTTCTATTTATCTCTCACTTTACCATTTCTATTACTTCGAATTTTTCTTATTTCCTTCGTTTCTTATTCTTTCCTTCACCCCCTCCTTGTTTATTTCTGTTTATCTCTTAATTTATTCTAACCTTAAACTTTCAAATACTAATGTTTTTAGCACCGGTTTAACGTTCAAAATTTCTACGATCCGCCCACAAAGTGCATTGATGGGTTTTTTTATATTTCTGTCTTAAAAACGCCTTCTTTTTACCTATACTAGGGCTATCATGCGTTTTTTCTATCATCAGACATGCCCTCTTTTTCGACTAAAACATTCCGTGCGGACGGGTTTCTTGAACTTGTATAAATATTCGTGTTATCACTTCATTATTTGTCCAACTGAATGCAAAATTGGGTTGTTATAGAAGTGTTAGAACGTAACATTAAAAATTTACGCCAAAATGCTCGTACATGATTTGGTTTAACAAATCGTCATCAGAGAGCTTGTTTTGTGCTTTGCTAAATTTATAACTATTAAAACGGTTACTTAAAGACGTCGTTATGAATGAGTTCGGTCGTGTGGCTGCATATATATCCAGTCCTTATTGGAATGTGTACAGTGCATACTGCAGAGTGCGACTATGTGTACAGTCCACTGTGCAGAATGAGACTATGTGTACAGTGCATAGTGAGACTGTGTGCACAGTGCACAGTGCAGAGTGAAACTGTGTATACAGTACAGTGTGAGACTGTGTGTACAGTGCAGAGTGCAGAGTGAGCCGGTGTGTACAGTGCAGTGTGAGACTGTGTGTAAAGTGCAGTGTGAGACTGTGTGTTCAGTGCACAGTGCAGAGTGAAACTGTGTGTACAGTGCAGTGTGAGATTGTGAGTACAGTGCAGAGTGAAGAGTGAGATGGTGTGTACAGTGTAGTGTGAGACTGTGTGTACAGTGCAATGTGAGATTGTGTACAGTGCACAGTGGAGAGTGAAATTTTGTGTAGAGTGCAGAGTGAGACTGTGTGTACAGTGCAGAGTGGGACTGTGTACAGTGCAGAGTGAGACGGTGTACAGTGCATAGTGAGACTGTGTGTACAGTGCAGAGTGAGAATGAGTGTACAGTGCAGAGTGAGAGTGTGTGTACAGTGCAGTGTGAGACTGTGTGTACAGTGCAGTGTGAGACTGTGTACAGTGCTGAGTGAGACTGTGTACAGTGCATAGTGAGAGTGTGTGTACAGTGCAGAGCGAGAATGTGTGAACAGTGCAGATTGAGACAGTGTGTAGAGTGCAGTGTGAGACTGTGTGTACAGTGCAGTGTGAGACTGTGTGTACAGTGCATAGTGATACTGTGTGTACAGTGCGCTGTGTACAGTTCGCAGTGCATTGTTCACACAGTCTCACTCTGCACTGTGCGCTGTACACACAGTCTCACTCTGCACTGTACACTGTACACACAGTCTCACTCTGCACTCTGCATTGTACACACTATCTCACTCTGCACTTGCACTGTACACACATTCTCACTCTGCATTGCGAATTGTACACACAGTCTCACTCTGCACCGTGCACTTTACACACTCTGCACCGTGCACTGTACTCACTCTGAACTGTGCACTGTACACACAGTCTCACTATGCACTGTACACATTGTCTCACTCTGCACCGTGCACTGTACACACTTTGCACAGTGCACTGTACAAACTCTACACTGTGCACTGTACACACAGTCTCATTCTGCACTGTTCACACAGTCTCACTCTGCACTGTGAAATGTACACACAGTCTCACTATACTTGTGCATTGTACACAGTTTTACTAAGCATTGTACACACAGTCTCACTCTTCACCGTGCTCTGTACGCACATTCTCACTCTGCACCGTGCATTGTACACACTGTGCATTGTGCACACAGTCTCACTCTGCACTGTACACACAGTCTAACTCTGCACTGTGCACTTTACACACAGTGTCACTATGCATTGTGCACTGTACACACTGCCTTACTATGCACTGTACACACAGTCTCACTCTGCACCGTGCATTGTACACACAGTCTCACTCTGCTCAGTGCACTCTACACAGCCTCATTTTGCACTGTACACACAGCATCACTCTGCGCTGTGCACTGTACACACAGTCTCAGTATGCACTGTGCATTGTACACACAGTCTCACTATGCACTATGCACTGTATACAGCCTCACTATGCACTGTTCACACAGTCTCACACTGCACCGTGCACTGTACACACAGTCTCACTCTGTACTTTAAACACAGTGTCACTCTGCACCGTGCACTGTACACAGAGTATCACTCATCACTGTACACACAGTGTCACTCTGCACTGTGCACTCTTCACACAGTCCCACTCTGCACTGTACACAGTCTCACTCTGCACTGTGCATTGTACCCACAGTCTCACCCTGCATTCTGCACTGTACATAAAGTCTCACTCTGCACTATGCGCTGTACACAGTCTCACTCTGCACTGTACACTGTACACACCGTCTCAATTTGCACCGTGCACTTTACACACTGTGCACTGTTCACACAGTCTCACTCTGCCCTGTACACAAAGTCTAACTCTGCACTTTGCACTGTACAAATAGTCTCACTATGCATTGTGCACTGTACACCCTGTCTCAATATGCACTGTACAGACAGTCTCACACTGCACCGTGCATTGTACACATTCTTACTCTGCACAGTGCACTTTACACACTGTGCACTGTACAAATACTCTCATTCTGCACTGTACACACACTCCCACTCTGCACAGTGCACTGTACACACATTCTCACTATGCACTGTACAATTTACACACAGTCTCACTCTGTATTGTGCACTGTACAAAGTCTCACCCTGCAATGTACAAACAGTCTCACTCTGCGCTGTGCACTGTACACACAATCTCACTCTGCACTGTGCAATGTACACGCAGTCTCACTCTGCACTGTACACTTACATAGAATCTCACTCTGTACCGTGCACTTTCCACACAGTCTCACTCAGCATCGTGCACTGTACACACTGTAAACTGTACACACAATCTCACTCTGCATTGTACACACAATCTCACTCTGCACTGTGCACTGTACACACAGTCTCATTATGCACTGTGTACTGTACGTAGTCACACTATGCACTGTTCACACAGTCTCACTCTGCACCGTGCACTGAACACAGAGTCTCACTCTGCACTGTACACAAAGTGTCACTCTGCACTGTGCTTTCATCACACAGTCTCACTCTGCACTGTACACAATCTCACTCTGCGCTGTGCACTGTACACACAGCCTCAATCTGTGTTCTACCCTGTACACACAGTCTCACTCTGCACCGTGTGCTGTACACAGTCTCACTCTGCACTGTACACTGTACATACAGTCTCACTCTGCACTGTGCACTGTACACACAGTCTCACTCTTCACTGTGCACTCTACACACATTCTTACTCTACACTGTGCTCTGTACACACAGTCTCACTCTGTACTGAGCACTGTACACATAGTCTCACTCTACATTGTGCACTGTACACACAGTCTCACTCTTCACTGTGCACTATACACACAGCCTCACCCTGCACTGTGTACTCTACACACCGTCTCACTCTTCACTGTGCACTGTACACACAATCTCACTCTGCACTCTGCAGTGTACACACAGTCTCACTCTACACTGTGCACTGTAGTCACAGTTTCACTCTGCACTCTACACTGTACACACAGTCTCACTCTACGCTGTGCGTTGTACAAACAGTCTCCCTCTGCACTCTACACTCAGTCTCACTCTGCACTGTTCACTGTACACACAGTCTCACTCTGCATTGTACACAAATTCTTATTCTGCATTGTGCAGTGTACGAAATTCTCACTCTGCACTGTGCACTGTAAACACAGTCTCACTCTGCACCGTGCACTGTACACACTGTGCACCGTACACACAGTCTCACTCTGCACCTTGCACTGTACACACTGTGCATTTTACACATAGTCTCACTCTGCACAATACAGTGTACACACAGTTTCGCTCTGCAAAGTGCACTGTACACACGGTCTCACTTTGCACTGTACACAGAGTCTCACTTTGCGCTTTGTACTGTACACAGAGTCTCACTCGGCCTTGTACACTGTACACACAGTCTCATTCTGCGCAGTGCACTGTACACACAGTTTTACTCTGCACTGTACACACAGTCTCACTCTGCACTGTGCACTGTACATACATTCTCACTGTGCTGTGTACAATTTACACACAGTCTCACTCTGTATTGTGCACTGTACAAATTCTCGCCCTGCAATGTACACACAGTCTCTCTCTGCTCTGTGCACTGTACACACAATCTCACTCTGTACTGTGCAATGTACACGCATTCTCACTCTGCACTGTACACTGTACATAGAATCTCACTCTGTACCGTGCACTTTCAACACAGTCTCACTCAGCACCGTGCACTGTACACACTGTAAACTGTACACACAATCTCACTCTGCATTGTACACACAGTCTCACTCTGCACTGTGCACTGTACACTTAGTCTCACTATGCTCTCTGCACTCTACACAGTCTCACTATGCACTGTTCACACAGTCTTACTCTGCACCGTGCACTGTACACACAGTCTCACTCTGCACTGTACACACAGTGTCACTCTGCACTCTTCACTCTTCACACAGTCTCACACTGCACTGTGCACTGTACACAGTCTCACTCTGCACTGTGCACTGTACACACAGTCTCACCCTGCATTCTGCACTGTACAAACAGTCTCACCCTGCACTGTGCGCTGTACACAATCTCACTCTGCACTGTACACTGTTCACACAATCTCACTCTGCACTGTGCACTGTATACACAGTTTCACTCTGTACTGTGCACTTTACACAGTCTTACTCTACACCGTGTTCTGTACACACAGTCTCACTCTGCACTGAGTACTGTACACACAGTCTCACTCTACATTGTGCACTGTACACATAGTCTCACTCTTCTCTGTGCACTGTACAAACAGCCTCACCCTGCACTGTGTACTCTACACACAGTCTCACTCTTAACTGTGCACTGTACACACAGTCTCCCTCTGCATTGTGCACTATACACACAGTCTCACTCTACACTGTGCACTGTAGTCACAGTTTCACTCTGCACTCTACACTTTACACACAGTCTCACTCTACGCTGTGCACTGTACAAACAGTCTCCCTCTGCACTCTACACACAGTCTCACTCTGCACCTTGCACTGTACACACAGTCTCGTTCTGCACTTTACACACAGTCTTACTCTGCATTGTGCACTGTACGCAAGTCTCACTCTGCACTGAGCACTGTACATACAGTCTCACTCTACATTGTGCACTCTACACACAGTCCCACTCTACACACTGCACTGTACACACGGCCTCACTCTGCACTGTGCACTGTACACACAGTCTCACTATTAACTGTGCACTGTACACACAGTCTCACTCTACACTGTGCACTGTACGCACAGTCTCACTTTACACTGTGCACAATACACGCAGTCTCACTCTGCACTGTACACACAGTCTCACTCTACGCTGTGCACTGTACACACATTCTCACACTACACTGTGCACTGTACACACAGTCTCACTGTACACTGTGCACTACACACACAGTCTCACTCTGTAGTGTACACACAGTCTCACACTACACTGTGCACTGTAGACACAGTCACACTCTACACTGTGCACTGTACACACAGTCTCACTGTACACTGTGCACTATACGCATAGTCTCACTCTGTACTGTACACACTGTCTCACTCTACACTGTGCACTGTACACACAGTCTCACTCTACACTGTGCACTGTACATACTCTTCACTCTACACTGTACACACTCTGCACTGCGCACTGTACACACACCAATAACGACTGGATAAATATGCAGCCACACGACCGAACGGATTCATGACGGCTGTTTTTAACTAATTATTTTAATAATTATATCTTTAACAAAGCACAAAATTAAGCTCCCTGATAGCGGTTTGTTAAACTGAAACATGTAAGAACATTTTGGTGTTAATTGTAATGTGAGTTTTAACATTTCTAGAACAGTCTGCTTGTGCATTCAGTTGGATAAATAAAAGACGTGATAATATCAAGATGCACGGTACAACCGTGGAAAATATCTGTGTTGTTTTCTGTTTGTTGTTTATTAAATATTTACAGATCTTAATGCTGCTGAAAGCGAAACTAATATTTCTACTGGTGTTTTGATAAATACGTAATTGTAATATTATATTGGCCTTCTCCGAGTAGTGAAGCGTTTGAGTTTAGCAGTCGACCTATAGAGCGTCTTGGAGATCTTCAGCGCTTCAGTCTAAATGGCGTGAACATGTGAAAAAAGTACCTAACGAAGTCTCACTTCATACAATGAAATTTAAAGAACTATTAGCAGAGGAAGTGGGCGCGCGGTGGTGCATTTGGTTGAGGCATTGCGCTACAGGGCGGATGGTCGCGGTTTCAATTTCCCGACATAATCCTTCAGGCCGCGTTGTGGCCCTGAAGTTGACTGAACCTCTAACTGAGACGAGTACCACGAATGTTTCCTGGAGGGTAAAGACGGCAGCTGCGTAAGGCTGACAGCCTTACCATTTTCATGTGCCGATTGTCTTGAAGTCTGTGAGCCTCGACCTACTGGAAACCTCGGGCCATGTTGAGGTCTCTTCACCATTTGCTTACATTAGCTTAGGAACGCTGAGACTCGTTTGATGTTTGTGTGTCCTCTTTGTGATCTAATTTTTAGTTCATAAGTTCTTTTGTCATCGAAAAGTTGATAAAGTCTTTTTCTCTTGTGATGGAAATATGTTAACTTCAGGCTGTACAACATTAGGTGATTGGTTTTCATAACTAAGATGGAGAGTGTTTACTGCGTGGTACGAACTGCGTCTTCAAATAGTACCGATTATATTTCCTAATTATAGGTTTAATTCACCTTTGTCCCTCCACCGTTTCAGATATAACAATTCCCCTGCGACAGTGCGATGAGACTATCATCTCCACAAACAAGGCGCAGAAGTTGCCGCATCACGACGGTGAGCTTTATTATTGGTCCAGTTATTTGCTTTCTACACACAATTGGTCTGATGGTGAAGGTCAACTCTTCTTCTTTCATTGGCACTACAGCCCACTGTGGGCTTTGGCCTGTCGAACAATATCCTTCCATTTTTTTCCTATCTACCACCAACTCTCTCCATCTTCTCACTCCCAACACTTGAAGATCTCTTCGTTCTTCCTCTTTCCATCCTTCTTTGGGTCTTCCCCTTCTTCTCGTCCCTTCCAGTTCGTGAGTGAAGTTTTGTTTGGGCTTCCTATCCTCCATTCTCTCTAGGTGACCTAACCAGTTTATCCTTTGCCCTTTTATCCATTTTACTATATTTTCTCCTGTGAATAAAAATCAACATTGAATAAAATTGTGTATTTGGACGTCCTTAAGAATTCCTTTCACGAACTCTGTGGATCTTCCTCTTTTCCCTTACCCTTACCCTCGGGACTGAATTAGTCGTGGTGGCACGGATAATGAATACATATAGAGGGAGAACAGTGATGAGGTCAGGCAGTAACCTGTGACAGAGAGTGCTCTGCTATGTTAGAATTAAGGTTTGGCCGTATCAGTAGCTAGCTTGAATCTGGATTAGTCGTGGTGGCACTGCTAGAGAATAGATTTAGAGGGAGAACAGTGATGAGATCAGGCAGTAACCTGTGACACAGAGTGCTCTGCTATGTTAGAATTAAGGTTTGGCTGTATCGGTAGCTAGCTTGAATCTGGATTAGTCGTGGTGGCACTGCTAGAGAATAGATTTAGAGGGAGAACAGTGATTAGGTCAGGCAGTAACCTGTGACACAGAGTGCTCTGCTATGTTAGAATTAAGGTTTGGCTTATCAGCAGCTAGCTTGAATCTGGATTAGTCGTGGTGACACTGCTAGGGAATAGATTTAGAGGGAGAACAGTGATGAGGTCAATTAGGCATTGGACTGTGACGTGGATTTCTCCGCTGTGAATGTTACTTACTATACGTATGAACTGTGTTATTGTGCTAAGCTTTCATGCTAGTGTGCATTAATGTTTCAAAACTCCATGAAACACCTCAAAATTCTTGTCGCCAATTGGGTGATGTGAAGCAATTCCCCGTGCCTGGGACCCATACATATGCCGCGCAGCTCTACAAAATTTTACCCGCCCCCGGGAATTTCTGCACAACTGCCTGAGTGTAGCCCCTGTTTTCCCAGGAAGCCTATGAGATTCATTTACTAAGCCCAAAATTATCTAGTCCTTCCTCACAACCAAGACCCTTACAAACATTTGGCGGTGTTGGTGGTTTTGGTGGTGGCGGCGGCGGTTTTGGTGGTGGTGGTGGTGGTGGTGGTGGTGGTGGTGGTGGTGGTGGTGGTGGTGGTGGTGGTGGTGGTGGTGGTGATGGTGGTGGTGGCGGTGGTGGTGGTGGTCGTAGTGGTGGTGGAGTTGGTGGCACATGCTACCCTCATTGAAAATAATAACCTATAATACATAGTATATAGTTCTTGATCATGGCTTGTAGACCAGGGTCAAATTTTTTACTCAGTTACCAGGCTGTTGCAAGGTCATGTATCTTGCAGCTTGACTCTGTAACTAACGTAAAGCCTCCTCTGACCTTGACTCTTTACCCGTCTACTCTAATCTAACATCACGTTTCTGCTTGTTTTATAAATTTGGGGCAGAACAGTTTTGTTACAAGATGTGACTTACGGATTCTTTCCGCAGGATAAAGCTAAGATTTCTTTCTTGAAATACGCTAAGGGAATCATCAAATCTGCAAATATTTTGGTCCGCTTGCCAAAGTTAATAACACTTGATGAATCCCAGTATTAAAGAATTATTCAAATATGTAGCTTTTAAATAGTGTACGTCAGCACAATCACTTTATTACTGAAGTTAATTATAAGCCTACATGTTTCGACTATAGAGTAGTCATCCTCAGGCCTATTTTATGAATTGTGTCACAAGATGTTATGCACACGTTGGGATCCCATCGTGTTTACATCCATGGAATACATCAAATTAACACTTTGGGATCCCATCGTGTTTACATCCATGGAATACATCAAATTAACACGATGGGATCCCAAAGTGTGCATAGCATCTTGTGACACAATTGACAAAATAGGCCTGAGGACGACTAATCTATAGTCGAAACATATAGCCTTATAATTACCTTGAGTAACAAAGTGATTGTGCTGACGTACACTATTTAATATTATACAGTGTCATCGAAAAAGATGGACGGGATTTGAAACCGCTATAACAGTACGTGTTTTCACAGATTGAAAACTGAAACCTTCGAACAAGAAACTGTAAGTAGGGTTATTTTTATGCAAGACGGAGCTCCTTCCCATTTCAGTTGCTTTGTGACTGACGTTTTAAATGAGAGATTTCCTGATGCCTGGATTGGAAGGGGTCGACCAATACCCTGGACACCTCGAAGCCCAGATCTCTTTCCACTTGATTTCTTTTCCTGTGGGGGTACATTAAGAACACTGTGTATGCTGAGAAGATAAAGAATATCCAGCACCTGCAAGAAAGGATCACAGCAGCCATTGAAACTGTAACACGAGACATGATTCAGAAAACGTGGCAGGAGATAGAATCTCATTTGGACGTCTCCAGAGCTACAAACGGTGCACATATTGAAATGCACTAAGGTAAGTCCAAAACTTTGAAATTTTCTGAACATTTTAAGACGCCAAACGTGTAAATCCGTTTAGTACTTTTTAAGTTATAGCGGTTTCAAGTCCCGTCCATCTCTTTCGATGACCCTGTATAACGTTACAAACACGTCATGATGCTTCCATTAAAAAAAAAAATATGTAGGTTTTCATTGTTCATTTTCGTCCCTGCGTTATTTTCTACGTTTGCTTTGCGTCGTTTGGTAGAAATCTGGGTGACTCTTCTAAATTTCAGAATATACTTCTGAATCTGAGGACCGCGGTGGCACAGTGGTTAAGGTGCTGTGCTACAATTCGGGAGGTCGCTGGTTCGATCCCAGCTGGTGTCAGTGGATTTTTCATTAACATAAAATCCTTCTGATTGCACTATGGCCCTGGGGTCGACTCAGCCTCTAACAGAAATGAGTACCATGAGTATTTTCTGGGGGTAAAGGCGGCCATTACCTAAGGCTGACAACATTACCACAATCCTGTGACGTTGTCCCGAAATATGGGAACCTTAACTTCCTGGAACCCTCTGGGCCTGGCCAGGCCTGTAATGGGACTGCTTTGCCTTTACCTTTTACTTCTGTATCTAGACATAATCTACTCTCCGTGTCTTTTGGAAACGAAGACACATGCCTTGTGTGTCCCCATGCGGGAAAACACGACAAAGTAACGTTTTCCCTTTGTGTCCTTCAGATTTCGTAATCAAGTATGAATTATGGCATGACCCAGAGATTTTGACCCCGTGACGTAATCTCGCTGGAATCAGCTGTTTGAATTTCACCCAGTCTTCATGGCATCAAAGTAACCCAATTCTACATCCATGTTTCTGGCTTCTGGTTTGGATTAAAGTTCCGGCAGGAAAGCAGTGCCTACGTTTGGGTTAACCGCTGACGGTAAGCGGCAGACTGAAGCCCACATACTCCGAATACCTAGACTGCCTTAGCAGGAATTTTGTTCTGAAACATCGTGAAGGACATTAAAACCAGAAGATTAGGATGGGCAGGTCACGTAATAAGAATGGAAAAATCAAGGTTTCCAAAAAAAGGTTTTAAACGGAAACTTCTGCACCACAAGGCCAGTGGGAAGACCAAGAACAAGATGGACGGAAGTGGTCCAGAGAGATGCATTACATATGCTGGGGATAAGAGGATGGAGGACGAGAGCTGAAAATAGGGATGAATGGAGGCGTCTTATGAGGGAGGCCAAGGCTCGAAAGGAACTGTAGCGCCATGAATGGAGGCGTCTTATGGGGGAGGCCAAGGCTCGGAAGGGACTGTAGCGCCATGAATGGAGGCGTCTTATGGGGGAGGCCAAGGCTCGGAAGGGACTGTAGCGCCATGAATGGAGGCGTCTTATGGGGAGGCCAAGGCTCGGAAGGGGCTGTAGCGCCATGAATG
>Ga0123355_10015771_pt1 | contig 11883 bp, 5 predicted proteins | sample TergutEmb28metaG_3_FD_89872 | JGI IMG/M metagenome (GOLD analysis project Ga0123355, IMG submission 89872) | Embiratermes neotenicus P1 segment gut microbial communities from Petit-Saut dam, French Guiana - Emb289 P1 | ecosystem: Host-associated > Arthropoda: Insects > Digestive system > Gut ... | reverse complement strand
GATAGTGTGCTGAAGGTGATAGTGTGCTGAAGGTGATAGTGTGCTGAAGGTGATAGTGTGCTGAAGGTGATAGTGTGCTGAAGGTGATAGTGTGCTGAAGGTGATAGTGTGCTGAAGGTGATATTTTGGGACTAAGAGGACTAACTTAATAGGAGGCTGGAGAGAATGAAGAGTAGCTTCAGGACTGGCTTTCCTCGCCAAACATTGTTTGGTAATGACAATAAACAGACTGCAATAGCGGGGGGGCATGTGGCACGTATGGGGAGAAATAAATTCATGTAGGGTTTTGTTTGGGATACTTGAAGGAAAATAACCACTTGGATGACCTAGACTTAGATAGGAAAATAACAGTAAACACAATCATACAGGAATAGGACGGCGTGGCACGGACTGGACGGGATAAATATGAACCATGACAGGTGTTAGTACCGGCTCTTATTAATCAGATAATGAAAATTCGGTTTCCATAGAATGCGCGGAATTTTTGACCAGCTGAAAACCCGATAGTTTTTGAAGAAAGTCTCTTCTGCGTTGAACTTCAGACACGAGTTGGAGTCTACTACAGTACAGTCAGACAGAAGTAGTGTAACTGCACAGATGTCGTTATTAAATAATTAAACGCAATGCTATGAAGACCTATGGAGATGTGTCTTGGAGGCGATTGGTCAGTTTTACTCCCAGGACCCTAGCCCATTTTATGCCTCAGCATTCTGTCGATATTGCCTGATGTACAGTTTGAACTACACATGACCTAAATTCTAAACCACAACTGGAAATTGGTAGCGATAAATAATTTGAAACGTAATAAATAATTGTGTGATTTCGGACTTTAGCGTTGATGAATTGTTGATGAGATCTTGTTTATGTTTGGTGGTACCTTGTGGAAATTGGCTGTGTTGTCGACGTCTGGGAGGCACGTGCTACCTCCAGCTCCTACATATTTCGGTTTAAATAGAAGAGCTGAATAATCACCCTAACTTCGACTTGAATTTGTTGACAGAATTGTCACACAAACCTTTATCAGCCGAACGCTATTTCCACATCCTATCACTTAACAAATACGTGTTTCAACGTCAGCTTTAACCACCACAAACACCTGTTTACATTTCTTGCTGATACCATTGTCCCTTTTACGGGCCGTGATACTAATTTTATATTCAGTGAAAATGATTGAATTATGATTGTACAGAACAGGGAATCCTCCTTGTAATGTGTGCTTCATGTTATGTGTGCTTCTGATAAAGAACCTGGAATGGGGCCAGTGACTGCAACCATATTCCAATATGACTGGACACCAGCCATATCCGTCTGTCTCAGTGAAGCCTCTTGTCTGATTGCTCTGTTTATGTTATATATCGATTTACCAGCAACTCCCACTAGCTTTTGTTGACCTTTCCTTGCATCTGTTTTTTACACAGACGTGTTCAAGTGAAGTTCAACACAACAACAGATTCAGAACTGCTAGTTCTATGTTATCGTTCCTACAATGAAAGGTGTTTCCTTTGTTTCAGCCTCTGAACGCTGAAATTAATACATATACAAAATATTTAACATAAAGTCCCCAGTACATTTCATAAAGTCTGCTGTAGTACTGTTCTTTAGTCCTCCGTGATTTCGTCCATGCCAGTGGATTCTACGTGTTTTCTTATTCCCGTCGTATATGTTCAAATCACTTACAAAAGAACGTCCTGCCTTCTGTACGATTAATCAGTGAAGAAAATCTAAGTTCATGATTTGTATTTTCCCTGTATCCTAACAGTGGAGTTAAAGAAAATCTAAGTTCATGGTTTGTATTTTCCCTGTATCCTAACAGTGGAATTAAAATTGGGTCGCGGCATATTTTTCCCGAGCGGGACAAGAACCATCTGTGAGATATCCCCATATCCTAGGAAAGGCGTTTATGTGCGTCCTCTCTGATCGGAACACAGGAAGTTAGCAATGTCGGCTCCAACTTCTAAAGTTAATGCGTCCGTCGAGGTGCTGTTGGTAATGGCAAAAAATTACAAATTATGGAGTTGTGGTGCCAACCACTATGAATTTCCCCCAAAATTGGTAAATCGGTTTAAGGTTGTTGGAGTGGACACACGGTAAGATGATCACTAACACCTTCTTTTTCCTTTCTAATGCTGAAAATTTTAGCCGGGTTAGATCGTATGTGTGGCAACTAGGTTGCAGGCTGAACGACCAAAGGAATCCGGGTTCAAGCCCCAGCAGGAGCATCACCGTCCAGACCGGCATTGTAGTCTACTGAGCCTTCCAACCAATGCATATTACGGACTCTTGACCCAGAGTACAGCGACCAGAGCAAGAATGTGACCACTGAACAAAAGACGCCCAGGTTATAAATACACAACTTCATACGTCGTTATGATCTGGCACTTATTTACGAACATAAACAGAACAGAGCTGAACTTGGTTATAACGTCATGAAAGAGACTTTTGTGCCGTTATGAACAAGGGTCTTTGTACGCTAGGAGTAGAATGTTATGGTTAAAAGTGACTAATTAATTAGTACTACGGAAAATCTGACGCCATAAGCGGGGTGTTATATAAACCTATGTCGTTTTAACTGGGTTTGACTGTATATATATTTAAGCGTGCTTGAGAAGACAGACAATGTATATAACCTAAGAGAGGCGCGTTTGTGTGATAATTTTTGCCGTGGAAAAGCAATAATTATGAAATATTTTGAGTGTGTCTGTCTTTATTCTTGCCTTGTGTACCAGACCTGCAAATCGTATTTTTTCTGCGCGCTGTTGTATTGTCAACTTTGGCCTGTCTGTATCTACAATAACTTTCCACGTTATCTCATAAAGGCACAATTTTCGGAAAAAAGTTATTGAACATAAAATTTATATTTTGATTTTCTACACAAATTTGGCTAAATTACATTTCTTGAACATTCGTCCAGTGGAAGCCAAATTGTTCCATGCGGACGGGAGGACAGACAGACAGACATACAGAAAGGTGGACGGACATAATTGGCTAAGATAATAGTCTGCTCTAGCAATTTTGCGAAATCTTCTAAAAATTAAACACTTTAATTCTTCTCTATACAATCTATCTGCTTAATTCTATGTAAGGAATAATCACTGTAGCTGTGAGCGTCGTATGAGACACATACGCTACACGTCGTTTTTAAAAATAAGTTTTTTTAAGTCAACGATTATGGTTAAGGAGCTGTGGATCTCATTAGCTTAACAGTCCGTTTACCTTTAACAAAAACCTCAACGGCTGTGACGAGAGAATGTTTTAAGGAATGGTTCTGGCGTTCCTTCAAGTGTCTCTAAGAAAGGAGTACACAATTCACAGTGGAGTGCCGAATAAGTGTCTCTATTCAAAATCAAATGGTTTGCGAAGATGTTTGTAATACAGCGTGATTCAAAACGATGGACTCAATTTTGTGCGTCTATATTTTCTGATTTATAATGGTATATGAATGATGTACATAACATTTGAAAGAGGAGGTCCTAAAGTAGGTATCGCCGCTTGAGTGCTCGTCTAGCGCACAACCATGCAGCAGCGTCAGTTGAGAGCAAAATGGCTACTATGCAGCACAAGATTTTTTGCGTTCGTAAGTTCATTAAAACTGAGTCGGCGACTGCTGTGCAGTGTGCGTTTCGTCTTCATTTCAACATTCAACCTCCAACGGGGAAGAACATTTGTCATTGGAATCACCAATTTGAGCAAATAGGCTGTCTGTGTAAAGGCATAAGCTCCGGGAGACCACGTGTATCAGAGGAGAGCGTGAGACGAATTCAAGAGAGTTTTAAGCGTAGCCCACGCAAGTCAACCCGTCGAGCGAGCAGAGAACTTGGAATAACTCAACCAACTGTCTGGCATGTGTTGAGATGCCGTTTACTCTTCAGTTGAGTCCATCTTTGTGAATCACCCTATATATCCGAACAACAGCTTTAGCAACATAAATTAACCGCAAATGCTCGCCACAGGAGTATTTTATGAGCGACGTTTACCTGCGTATTTTATTCATCCATTTACTTAAAGCCCCCAATTCCATTAGGCAAATGTGGTAAATTTTGCACATCATTAAAGGTTGAGCCGCACCCAGTGGCCGCGCGGTCTAAGGCGTAGGTATGCGGTCACTCGCCTGCTGAGATTGTGGGTTCGAATCCCACCGGGGCATGGATATTTGTCTGTTATGAATGTTGTGTGTCGTCAGGTAGAGGTCTCTGCGACGAGCTGAACACTGATCCAGAAGAGTCCTACCGCCTTTGGTGCGTCGTTGTGTGTGATCTAGAAACCTCGTGGATGAGGAGGCCCTGGCCCACTGGGGGCTATTTTACCAAAAACAAACTAACTAACTAAAGGCTGAAATACCTACTGAGCTGTATGAAACTGCTGTAACAAAAGGCAGCAGATTTTAGACTAAATACAGAAAAAGAATTAAGTGCCAAAAAGGAGATTTAAGTACTAATTTTATTGTGCTTCCATTCTTATATCAGTTTATATTTTGTAGAATTTGTGGATTTCGCTTTAAATAGAAAGTCAAGAGTTCCAGGACTAAAAGCTCCCCTCCTGATTTTCGCACAAATATTGCTCTCATTTTGCATGCTGTCTGTGCGTAATATAATATAATAAATAAGAAATGCATTAAAAAAATCCAGGAATTTCTTGTAAAATTTAAAGTAAATTACAATTTTATTTCGTTATTTCATTTCAAACTCCCTGTGAAAGTAAACAGTGGAGGAGAGTGAAGTAAAGGCACACAGCGCACGTAGCTCGGGTGCTGTTGATGCAGCTACACCGCTCCCAAGAACATATTCTCTGGGATTACGTGATAATTGGAAACCGAACCGATGTGGGAATCAGGTCATTGAAGTTGAGGGGTGTAGGCGATGAACAGCAGCAACCAACGTTTATGTAGAAGATAAGTGTACAAGCATAACTTAGTGCTCAGAACAAGAAGTGCAGTATTTATACACGCAGATGTTAGTGCATAACGCAAAAATTAAATTGTCTCTGCTAGAAGATCTTAGTGCGCAACACTAAGTACCTTAACTCTAGAAATGTTTCTTAGAAAAACACACAAATACGAGAACAGTGTCTCTACAACCATACATCGAGGCACAATAAGAATACATTGTTTGTGCATCAGATCTTAACGGACAACACAGAAATACGGTACCTGTGCCAGCAGAACTTGATGCTCGACAATAGAAGTAAGTATAATATCTCTGCTAGCAGCCAGTAGTGTACAGCACAAATACACACTGTCCTTGAAGCAGATCTTAGTGTAGAACACTGTTTCTACAATCAGATTTTGATACACAACACAAAAAGTGCACCATTTTTGCAACAAGAACTTACTGCACGTCCCAAAATACTGTACTTGTTCATGGTGCAAAAGACAATCATACATTCCCGTAGTGCGATAACAATACGCGTAATTGAAGGATCATATTATTCGGAAATTACGAGGAAAACATAGAACATATGTGTACAGTGTACAAGTAAACCTTCTTTAATTGAATGTGGTTAATTTCGCCGTGTTCATACATACATACATACATACATACACATGTACCAATAAATAACCGTATAATGCAACATGTATTTATTAGCATTTAAGCCTCAGCTATGTTGAGGCATCCTATGGCTATGCACAACTGTGTAATAAAGGAGATGTACAACTCTAAAGGTAACATTCATTTAATGAACGTTATTTTAAGTAGTATATGAAAAAAAAACATACGCGAGAAAATTAGGATTTCAATTTTAATAGTATTGCATGTACTGTTTGAAGTTCCCTATTATATAGTTGTACTTATAGTGAGGATGGCTGAGGGTGGATTTTAATACACAGGGGTTCCGTTAGTTTATTGGTGAGTTTAAAATCTGAATGGCTGGAATAAAAACTCTCATACATATTTGTATATGTTTGTGACATTAAGATCACAATATACGAAAAGAAACTAACCTCTACAAGATTATACGGTGTCACATGCCCTGAGAAAGTTTTACTCACATTCAGCGCCGTGACAACCTGAGATCTCCTGTGCATTGAAGGTGTTTTAAATTAGTAATATCTGAATCGAAATAGGGAAAGATAAGGAGATAGACGTAGCAAAAAAATGGTGAAAATTTCATTTTAGGAGGTTCATAAATTTGCTGTTTCCTAAACTTATGATAATCAAATCAGAGAAGTTCAGACGGGAGGAGCTTTTAGCCCGTATGAGAGTGAAGAGAAGTGCTTACAAAGTTTTGTTCAGAACATCTGGGGCGAAGAGAGAATTTGGAAAACCTAAACAAACACGGGATAACAGTATTAAAATTGACCTTACGTAAAGAGGCTCGATTATAAGGTCACCCTAGAACAGGCCACGAAGGCCCAGAGGTGGAGTAGAGGTATAACTATATTCTTTCTTTAACCTCGGCGCTAGATGGGGTGGGTGGTCAACGCCACGCTCCGGCCGCTTGGTCCCCGGAAAATACCGGGTACCCATTGCATAGGAGGCTGGGCGTGTCCCAGGGCCGGTCTGGACAGGTGCGGAAAATCTCGTCCCCCACCGGGATTCGATCCCCGAACCGTCCAGCCCGTAGCGAGACGCTATACCGACTGCTCTGTCCCGACCCACAATTGGCTCCGTTAGTTTAGCTAAAATACTGACTCTTTTGAAGACAGTAAAAAAAAATCTGTTTCCATAAAATGTGGAAAATTTCTCGACTACCAGAGTAACTATTACCTTCGTTAGAAGGACTATGTTTAAAGTTAATTGATTAGCTTCCTGGCGTGGCGTTGTTGTTGCGTTGTTGATTGTTCCGCAGATACTTCCCGCTATGACACTGCGCATGTGGGTGTGTGTGTGTGTGTATATATTTGCGCGCGCGCCTCTATATATATATATATATATATATATATATATATATATATAGTAACTATGCTAAAGACAGGATAGGCTGGGGCTCGAATTCCGGCGGGTAAAATAGGTTTCTCCTCTCTAAAATCCTCGTACCCTCTCTGTGGGGCCCACATAGCCTCCAATTCAATGGGTACCGAGGTTCTTTAACAGGATAAAGCGACCGGGACGTGAAGCTGACTACTCGCCTCCATGTATTGCTGAGGTTAAAAATGAATGGAGCTATAATTCTGCTTCTCCTATATGCCTTCATGGTGTGAACAGGACCAGCTTTTATATATATATATAGAAGGTAAAATGTGATGTCATTCAATATTTTGGAGGAAGTCATCTCAAGCGATAATACTTCTGCCTTGTAATTTGGGGGGCACTAACTCCAATCATCTCCCCACTACTACTTTAAAGTTGTCCAAGAATGTTTCCAGAAACTAATTTCCCACACTCTGTTTGCTAATCATCTTGCCATTCGAAGTCACGTATTCTGAGGTACTGACATTTTCCTTGAAACCACAAATAAATATAAATATCATTTTTTAAGATTCTTTGATCTGTAATTTCTTCGTTTGAAATTTCCAAGTAGGGGAGCTGCGATAAGGTAATCAATCAGTACAATGACCAGGGTACAGGCTGGGGAATCGAGGGATAGAGATTCAATATCTGGCACAGACAAAGTATTTTCTGAAAAGCGTCTATACCACCTGTGGGGCCACATGCCCTCTTATAAATGGGTACCGGGCACTCTTACCCCCGGATGTAAAGCGGCTGAGACTTAAAGCTTACCACTCATGTCCATCTAGTGCCAAGGTTAAATATGAGTGGAGCTTTATCTCCACTAAACCACCTCATTTATAGCTTGCACAGCAAAATTTCAATTACATTTTCATGCAAATTTAAGACTTTCTCACCTGCCATTATTTTGTCGTTATGTATGTCAGTATTTACTGCTTCGAACAGAAAATAACAGCAGTTGAAATTATGCTTGGATTCATATTACAGTGTTCCCTTTCGCTTAAAAATTGTTCTAAATAGAAGCACCTTCTTGTCTTTTTGCATAAAAGTCTCGAGGCTTGCTCCTCTGTCTTTATTTCCTTCTTGGACTGTTAGACCATGGAGATGGAGACAGGGCGCTGATGTTTACCAGTCGATATGGTCTAATGTCCTCTGAAGACATTAATCAAGAAAACCTCAGTGGTGAAGAAGATTTACATTAGGATAACCACAGCGGAAGAAACATGCAGGTAAAGAAACTGTAGTTCATAAATAATGTCCGTAGGTGTTGTTTTGTTTTGATGTTACCGCGCAGAATATTTGAATACTTCTAAAACGCCTTGAATGCTTTGATTTTTAGAAATAATTGAGTCGTTGTTAAATTGTTCAAATTTTCTGAAAATATATCCTGTAGCACGGTTTCACCAAAGCTGCAAGCGCCTGCCTTTTACTACACCCCCACGACGCCATAGCATAAGACTTCGAAAATTAAAAATATTTTATTAATACTATTAAAAAATTATGTTAATCATTTAAAAGGACTGTTTCTACGGATGAAATTAAATAAGTTACCATCCAATAACGCTGGAAGAACTCCAGCTATGATTAGCAGGAAAAGTGCAATTATATTATTTTTAAGAAAGATGAATTATTTCATAAATTTATCTTGTACCACTGTTCTATTCAACTACTCAAATGTATCTTTTGGAGGAAAATAAATGCGTTAAAAACTTCTTTGGTGTGGACTGATAAAGTGTCTTTCCGAAAAGATGCATAGGTTGTCCCGTAGTTCAAAAAGTATTAAAAATGGTGTCAGAATGTCGGTTGTATAGTTGTGATCTTAGAAAAATGGGCCCAAATTATTTTTGCACTCAGAGTATACAAGACACCAAAATTAATGTATGAAATGGCACAGAGTGCAGTACATGCTTCCTGGACAAACTATAAGGAATTTTTTTAGTTAGATTCAAAGAGCTATTCCTGTCATATAAGTATCAAAATCAAAATTAAAGATTTGCGCAGCACCTCCAAACAAAATAAAATCACTCGATCGGCCCTTTGGAAGATATTATGGAAGTAGTGCAAGTCGTCAACACAAGTAGGTTTATGGATGTACTAGAGAAAATCTACATTTATAGAGAATCCCAAATGAATAACCAAATAAATGACAAATCTACATCAGGACATAACAAAATTTTGCAAATGATAGTTCCCCAGTGCCGCCCTAGATAGCGTGTAGACTTGCAGCTAACTCGGACTGATTAGTGAAAGAAAACGCAGCATAACAGTAGCTACATTGGCGTGTATGTAACACCTACATTCTACGCGTGGTATAAATGTGAATATTTTTAATTATTCATTAATAAACCTTCTCCACAACTCTGTTAACTTATTTTCATTATTACGGTATAACATGTGGGTAAATATCATACCTAATGAACGGCTACAAAATAGAAAATTTCATACACGATGATAAAACAGATCTATCACAATATTTATATTACCCTGTATTTTACAAATTATTAAACTATTTCTATACTTTTACAGGAGTTTATACGTATTTATATTTGTTGACAGGCGGTAGCATGAAACAGTTTCTCAACAGCCAACATCTAATAACTTTCATTAGCAACACTGGATGATCAATAGTCTTGGATACTCGTGCGTGGGAGTTAATGTGACGCGCACAAAAAAATAAGAAACCTTTACACCACATGTGATCTGTCAGTGGTAGTATATTTTGATTACCGTCTGTTGTAAATTAATTTCAGACTTAGAGATTGATTATTTTTACAGTACCACGCTGCTAAGAGATGTTGCAATAATAATGCCAGTTGCGTGTTTTTATCCTCACTAATCAATATATAATACGTCTTTAACTTTCTCTTTGTAACACTTTGGATTTTAGTGGAAAAGTTTTTAGAATATTTTATGTTTTCATTATGCCTGTATTGGTAATAATATGCAATGTATTTTATCAGGTTGATAGTGAGAGGGAGACTTCTTCTATATCGCACTTTTTCTTTATGTAGTTGTATCCTGTACCTGATGATGGTTTTCTACTGATGGCGTTTTGTAGATTAATAGGCAAAACCTGTTATTCTGAGACTGCACATACACACAGAGTTGAAACCACGTTTTACCGCAAAACAGAACGAGTGTTGGCTCTGTTCGTTCAGGAATAGGCCATACCAAGTTACCAGTTTACAAAGTGCACACGTGCTTCAACTTATTTGTCTTGGAGTTTGCGAACCACAGTTGTTTCCTATGGTTACTGCACTCACGACTTCTGGGTTTTTGGTTAATGTCTACAGGTGTAATGGAAACTGTTGCTCAAGGCTTTACACTTGTCCGAATTTGGACGATACTCTCTGCCGTCCGTATTCTGCGTATCTCTCATACGAAATGCGAGCCACAGTACGCAGATGACTCGCTCCGGTAAGCAGCTGCGAAGCTAGCCGTACTGTGAGAATGTGTGTAAGGCTTAATCGAGCAGACTGGAAGTGAGTAGCGTCGTCGTCAGACTAAATAATGCCACTTTGTTTTGACGGCGCTTGATACAAGAAAGAATTCTGAACCTCCTGTGTATATGCAGTACGACAGAGGTGAGCTTGCATCTGTAGACTGACCGCAGATTCTTCCATTTGTTTCAGACGTAGTTTGAACGTACGACATCTGGGATTTTAAGTCATGGAAATTCTACAACTTTCTTGGAGACGGGGATGCAGTGGTTGGCGAAATGAAAAGATTCCCCTCAGGACGGGTTTATCAAAATGAACAGTAATATTGCTTCTGGCTACAATCTTCCCCCTGATCCTGGAGGTGAGTTTTACGTAAATATGACATTTTCAGTTAATTCGGGTACAATATATACCACCTGCTTGATACAATTTTGCATTTTGCCCACACAGGTGTTACTATGTATCATAGGATCCTTAAAATAAGCAGTTTTTTTCTCTAAGACTGTTGTTCATTGTAATCGAGCACAAGTGTCTTTTGTGAGATAGGAACTGAGTTTATGTGTGATGTTTAGATTAGTTTCAAGCTTTAATACATTGTGGACAATAAACTATTTTTTTCTTTAGAAATTAAAAACATTTTGTCCCTCGGACACAGACGAGGTACCAGCGGACCGCCGTCAAACAAAGTAATTTCTCTGACAAGTGTTTATGTAGACCACTCGATAGTATATTCTTATTTCATAAAATATCTTTTTTGAGATTTCAAGTGTATATAGAAATTTTACACAAAGCTTAATATGGAATATATTTTCTATCAATGAGTTTTTATCATCATTATATCAAAACTCAACTGCTCTTCTCTCGAATCACTGTCTGTCTGTCATACAGGGATTCATAATACTTCCGCCAAAACGTGATTTTATACAGTTTCTCTGTGAATAACTAGACCATGAACTTTGCTCACTTCCTGCTTCTGATGCACGGAAGGAACGGAGATATGAACCTGCCCCCTTCGGCTCATCTCTCTAAAAATGCCTCAGAATTTGAACTAACTTTATGGACTAGAGTCCTGTTTTAGAAGCTATTCAAGAATTCCGCGGTGTATTCTCTCTCCAGACGTTCAGCGTCATGTTCGGAAGAATCGCCACTGGTACCTTTCCTGATGTTGATGAATCCAGTGTGTACTTTCACAGAGTTTCGGAACCGTTTTCTTATTATCCTCCCATTTACGTCTAGGGCATCCATGTGGTGTTTTGCGCTTCAAATTTTTCGACAAAGATGTCTGTGTCATTTCTCACTTATCACAAGCAGGCCCCACGTGTCTTGTCTTCTTTGATTTGATTTCATTTAATGTGATACAGAGATACTGTATAAACCAGAGACATCTATATAGAGTTTTTAAAACTAACTGTTGAACACATACTTAACCTTTTGGTGCCGGAATTATTATTATTTTTTTTTAATTTTAACACACTCTCTATATAAAATGTGAATAAAACAGGAACCAAATACGTTAGAATTATGAAACAAACTGCATTTTGAAGAGAAAAAAACGG
>Ga0123355_10015769_pt1 | contig 11884 bp, 6 predicted proteins | sample TergutEmb28metaG_3_FD_89872 | JGI IMG/M metagenome (GOLD analysis project Ga0123355, IMG submission 89872) | Embiratermes neotenicus P1 segment gut microbial communities from Petit-Saut dam, French Guiana - Emb289 P1 | ecosystem: Host-associated > Arthropoda: Insects > Digestive system > Gut ... | reverse complement strand
AGTTAATGCAAACAGATTCTGCGATACCTTACGCAAACTGAAAACAGCCATCAAGAATCGCAGACGTGGCCTGTTGTCAAAAGGGGTTATTCTGTTGCAGGACAATGCCCGTCCTCATGTGGCAAAAGTTTGCAAAGATCTGACGCAGCACTTCCGATGGGAAGTTCTCCATCACCCCCCCTACAGCCCCGACCTGTCGCCCTGTGATTTCCACGTGTTCGGGCCACTAAAAAGAGCACTGAAGTGACGCCGGTTCACGGACAAGGATGAGGTCCAAGAAACCGTTGAAGAATGCTTCCACACGCAACCCAAGACTTTCTTCGCTGACGGTATCCATCGTCATGTGGACAAATGGGACACTTGTTTCAACCAACAAGGAGATTATGTGTAGACAGTACGTGTTACACAGATATTGTCTATGTACCACTCTTCAAGTTTATAATATATACGTGCATTTAAACTAAATAAACCTTTGCATAAATTTAACAGTCCCACTTAATAAACCTTTGCATAAATTTAACAGTCCCACTTTCACTTGGGCACACCATATATATACTTATGACAAGATTATTTCTTTACATGAGTAGTTAAACTGTTTGTACAAAAATAGTGTTACATGATGAGTAATGTCAGATTAATTTCAAAAACAGTTTCTGGCATTTAAATAAGAGTGACTCAGAATCGGATTGGCTGCAATGTGGCTTGAGCTTGTCTTTTAGTATGTGATATTACTTACCAAAGATTATGGATGTGTGTTATTATTCCCAGCTGAGAGAAAGTGTACATACGAATTGTTGTTGTTGACAGTGGCGGGAAATCATGGTGTGAATGTTTAAAGTACTATGCTATAAATTTACATGCACTAAATATGGGAAAATAATATGTTGCTTATGTCGGACTTTGGCTTTGAACAGAAGATTTATTCACAAATATAGGATCACTAATCACTGTATGTTGTAGACTTGTTACTGTCGCAGACATTTCTATTCCGATTATGATCATTTTATGGTACCATTTTTCTGTCTTTTCAGAAGTATAAGGTGAACTATTTGAATAATACTCAATTTATTGGCTGCATAACATTTTAATGCTTCTTGATCCAGCCTTGTTTGCATATCAGTGGATATTTCCATTTGAATATCAGACTGTAAGGTTACGTTGTCCCTTTATACATAATTAAGGAATGTGGAGAATTGGAGATATAGTTCCACTAACACCCAACTTAGGCACTAGATGGAGGTGAGTGGTCAGCATCATGCCCCAGATGCTTTACTCCCAGGGAAAATGTCTCCATTACCCACTTTACAGGAGAATGGGTGGGCCCAAGAACTGATCTAGACATATTGGAGAAGATGAAAATTATTTTTCCTTGTCAGAAATTAAAGCACAGTTCCACAGTTGGGTACGGGACTTTAACATGACAAAGCAGCAAACTTCTGGAAGGTTTGTAGAAATGGTCAGTGAATACACATACATGCTGTGTAAAAACCAGAAGTACTGAAGTCAAACTCAAGATAGATGGAAAATGTCAGTTATGTTCCTGATAATGCATCTGGTATGAATGGCTAATTCATTTAGGCAGATTAAATTTTTTGTAATTGATGAGTCGTGAGATGAGCGATGAGTTCAGTTTATATGATGTGTTACAAAAACATGAGTGTTAAAACTGTAAAAGTATTATCTTTTGGAACTCTGGAGCATTTTTACCAGATGCTGTTAACACTGTTTTGTATTGCAGAACAACTCCTACTTCACCAGTACCCTTCACATTTGACAACAGTCTTGTTGAGGATACATCAGGAAAGCTGTTACCAGGCCAGCTTACGGTGGACAACCTCACTATAGAGTGGTTGAGAGCAAAGTTGACAGAGCTTGAGTCCAGTGTGAAGGAAGTACAGGAGAAACAGACCAGTCAATGTTCACACGTGGAACTTGCTAACAACAAGACGTCACACATGGATATGCTTCCAAGGTAAGCAGAGCAACTGGGAGAGAGTGAATGAAAGTCTCCATTGGCATCTGCTCTTGTAACGTACATGTGTAGCATTTGATAATTCACACTGATTCATGAGTGTGAACTGGCTTTCTGTTGTGACTGTAGTGTTGGAAATGTAACAACTTATGTTAACATATTTCCTTCCTAATTTGAGGTTGGTTGTGTACCACACCACCTAATCTGGGCAGGGTTGATGAGTAAAATGCTGTGACAAAACAAATTATGTATCTGTCAGAACACCTTCTGTACATATACTGGATGATGTATGTAATTACCATTTGTAATTCGTTGGGCATGGATAGGTGGTTTGCTGTTCATTTCATTACCATGAACTGCTAAAGATTGCTAGTGTATGGCCAAAAATATCTAGGCTGAGTGGTAAGCTAGCAGCTAATGTACAGATGGTGGAAGTGTGTGATTTTGGGAACATTATGGTACAGTATTTTATGGATGAATTTTAAGTTGTGTAACATTGCATGTTAAGGCAAATTGGTACATATTATTTTACTTAAAGGGATTTATGGGTTGTGATCTAGTGTTTGTAATTGTTCTAATGTTGGTTAATTCCCCTCCCTTCATTATGATATGATGGGTTATTTACATATTATTGTTTTTTGCTATTTATCCCATACATGTTTTTGTGTGAACAAAATATTTCTTTAAGCACCACTTTTTTTTGTTTGTTTGAAATGTTTACATCAGAGGCTTAAATATGTGAGCTTGAAAAGAAATCTCTGACAGTTTTGACAATTGGAAAGAGGCATTTGTGTTTATGTAGGCATAAAATGAGCCTCGTAGCTGATGTATAACTCAAATTATGGTCTCTGTTTGTTTGAAACATCCCATTGAGTAGCATACAAATTCAATAGCAGGGTGCTTTAGGCCCCAAAACTTCATTAAAAGTGCAATGAAGCTGTATAGGCCACATGTTTGAGCTTTTCTTTGAAACTATCATTAGGCCGAATGTAAAATATATATGGAGATACTCAGTTACTGCATTGCTGTCGTGATAAGTGAAAAGGTTGAGGTCTCAATCCTTCTGCACATTGTACATGTTCATGTATAGTATTGTTTATAAATTGCTTCGAAGATTCACTAAAATGTGTAACATTTTGACATGGAGTGAACTGGTGGATGTGTATTGACACTTCCTTCTGCCACGGACATCTTGTGTCACAATGTCACAGTGTTCAGAAATACAAGGATCCAAAATACTTCCTGCGTTTAATTTTGCAGGATTTCTTGGGTATTATGCAATAAGAATAACATAAAGAACTAGAAATATAAAAATGTGTATGATCCACATCATAAAGTCCTGGGTGCTGCATGTTTGGTGGGCCTTCTTTAAAATATCAGTAGATATCTACTGGACTGTAGGGTGTTACATCCCAGAAGACAGTGATCTTAAACTTTTTAATCTTTCAAACATGACTTGCCCTTCCACCCCAGAGACTTCTTTTCGTATTGCCTGTGTTACATGCATGGTTTGAAGGACTTAACAGTATGTGTTAGTGTACAGTGCTGGATTTGTGATGTCACACAGGCATCGGAAAGAATGATGCATAAAATCCTATTTATTTTGCAGTTATGAAGCATTGCTGCTGATTTCCTGTAAGGTACTGGAATTTAATCTTTGCAGGAGGACTCTGTACAGACTGCAAACCGATGAGTTAATATAGAAATCTAAGTGAGTCAGTTTCAAGAATTTACATTTCTGGAATGATTTGATATGGATTGAGTCTTTACAGGGTTCTTTGTAGGATGGGTAAATAATGTGAGAGTAATGGGCACACACAACCTTTTTGCTGCATATTTGAATGCCATAACAAGTTGTATAGCATTACCGGATTTTATGACAATGGATATGTTTCACATACTTCTGGTCTCTGACATCTGGCTGAAACTTCTGCAGGTTGCATACACTTGTATGTGATATGCTTGTTTAAGATGTGCCAGGGCCAAGCAGAATTCAAAGCTAGAACCATGAAATGTTGCACTGTATTATAACCTTAAATTATTGTTTAGAAGTTAACACAAAAACAGCCATTACACAGCTGTGGTGGATAGATATGCTGGTGACAGTGTGGGAGAAGCATGGGAACCTAATCCGTAACATCTCTTACATGGCTGCTTGATGACTGCTGACAGTGTGGGAGAAGCATGGAAACCTAATCTGTAACATCTCTTACATGGCTGCTTGATGACTGCTGATACAGGTTACGGTATGAAAGGATTTACTTGCAGAGTGGACCCTGGAAGGAGAGAGCTAGAAGAGCTGCGGTGTCGGGAGAGAGAATTGCAGCGTCAGGTGGAGGTGATAAAAAGTGCACTCAGTGAACTTGGCTGTGAGGAAGTGCCATCAGGTTGTGACCTGTCTATAGACTCATCCTTTGTGGATAATCATACTAGTATGGGCACAACGAATACGGATCAACAGCAGGTACTATGGCTGCCTGATTAACTTCATGGAGCAGAATCCTTGAGAAGTTCCTAATTCCTGAGCTGGTCAACTGAAGTGTCAGTACCATGTTTACAAGAGCCTGCGACTGATACCTGTCCCTGTTTCTGTAAGATCCATTTGAAGTATTATCCTTCCATCTACATCTCTTCCTTTCAGATTTCTGGCCAGTTTATGCAAATTTCTTTCCTTCTGAATACAGACTATTCTACATCCATCTTTCCACCCTTGATTTTATCACTGTAACAGTGTTTGGTGAAAGTGTAAGTTGCAAAGCTCTTCATTATGTAATTTTTTGTCCTTCTGTTACTACTTTTATTGTAATCCAAATATTCTGCTCAGTATTGTATTCTGAAATATTGTCAGTCTGTCAATCAAACAAATTGTCAGTCTGTGTTTTTCCCTTAGGTAATGGTGCTGCTAGGACTTTTTATGTATGGGTGGGCAGCCAGAAAATTATTTACAAATTTAACACTTAAGCCACTTGAGCATATATTTGTGGATCACCCTGCTGTTGTGGGGCTGTATATTTAAATCTTTAATTAGATTTCGTGGAGTGGTATTAATAGTTGGTGTAGTTACTTCTATTATTTCATCTTTTGAATTGTTTCTTTCTCATAATATAGTGGAAAAGTGCCTAAAGCAACAAATATAAATAATTTTTATGTGGTATATAAAGTCATATAATGAGGAAGAAGACCGTATTCATTTATATATTCGTATATTTGGCTTTTAAAAATGGAGTTGTCATCTTCAGTGTAGCATGTGTTCGGGAGCAAAATATCACTTTTCATATCCCCAGTCAGGATATTTTGTTTTTCTTGTATGAATGTATCACCCTTGTGTTGCTCATTTGTGGAATGTTGAGGTGTCCATCCTTCTGGGATATGACAGTGCGTCAGTGGGTATTTGATTCTCAGAGTTCTGAGACAATGTAGAGGTCTGAGAATGTAAGAAACCAAGTAGCCAGTAATGTATTGTCATGTCCCAGAAGAGCAGATACCTTGCACACACCACTGTGTAAACCCTAAGAACTAGTGAAATATGGTTGTGACAGACTGAAAGTACACATTTAATATGGAATTCTAGATTTCCTACACTCTGAATTTCAGGTGTTGAATAGTGAGAGTTTCTGCTTAAAATCATGAGATTCATGCTTAGAAACTACATACCATGTAATTCTGTTGATGATTTATATTAAGTATTTTATTCATGAATGCCATCAGTGTCTTATAAAATAAATACATTTCTCCTTTTATTTGCTTCAAAATTTGGCAGTGGACCTGGTAAGTTACACTCATTTACAGTTCAAGAAGCAGAAAGATACCATAGTGACAGTGTAATTTAAAGATGTCTGTTGTACAGAATGTCAGCATGTATTGTTTAATTGTATGCTTCCATGATCTGGGGGTGGAGGGGGATGTTTTTCCTTGCCAAACATTAGGTTTGCCAAATGGCATGTGTTCTTTTTGACAGTTCTAGTGTTGCCAAGTATGATTATGTATTTGCACTCCTGAAAACTGCTTCCTTGTACAGTATTTTCATTTGTTCCCAGTTATATAACCTTCTTCTTATGTGTTGAATATTGTAGTGTATTGGATGCATTTGAAAATTGTTCCAAATTATTATGTGTTTATGTTGCTTTTGTGTAAGTATATATGTTCCCTTTGTTGCTTACCTCTCAGCTGTGACAGTGACAGTTAGGCCTACATGAGTACCATGATGTATGTAACATTCACATTTACAGGATACAAGTTGAGGTGATAAAAGGTGCAAATACATTTGTGTATAGTGTGTAGTTCACTGATGATGAGACTGTTATGTGTGCAGAAACAGTCCATGCCATGAATCAGGCGGTTAGTCACTGGCCTGTCAATGCACAAGCCTGGGTTCAGTCTAGCCTAGTCTGTGTGGGGTTTTGGTTGGACAGGTGGCACTGCAACAGGTTTTTCCTGCATACCCCCCAGTTTCCCGTATCTTTATCATTCCCCTAATGCTCCATACGAATTGATTCATCCATTAATCTGTGCTGTATAATCTTAGAAGTTGAAAGCATCATTAAATGTCATACAAAACAAAGTGCAAAAACAAACGTACATGAAGGCAAACCATGGTACTGTTTCACATTTATATGCTGTACGTATATTATGTCTAGAATGGGGTATCTTACGGAATAAGTTATAAGTTGAAAGTACGTTGGAGTACTAGTAAAGCTCCAAAAATTCTTAACATTTGCAGTAGATGGAGGTAAATGGTTGGCTTAATGCTGATGCTGCTTTACTCCTAGGGAAAGAAAACACATTGGGTATGATACTGGGTAGGCTGCATAGTTAGTGTGGTCGCAGAGGTGCAGGTAAAAGTACTTTGCTCCTGTCAGGAATTGAACTCTGGTCATCCAGCCTGTAACCACCCACTGCACTGACTGAGCTGCGTGACATGTTCCGTCCGTATCCTGAAGAAATGGTCATGATCAATAACGCTTAGGAAAGCAAGTGCTTTTCATTGCTTGTGTATTTGATAAAAATAGAGATACATAAGTCAGTACAGAATGTTGACGGAATAATTTGAACTGAATTTGTAGGCTTTGTTTTTGGAATTGCCCATTGTGCTAGTTTCTTACCAAAAGCTACTGTATTTCAGTTTCCATCTTCAGGTATTGGTTCAGGATATGACAGTAGCTACAAAGGGGCACCTTCGTGTTCTCTTCACATGAAGAAAAGTAGAACTCATTTCCAAAATGTGTGGTTTTATACAGAAAATTATAACAGTTGGCAGAGTCCAAATAAATAACTTTAAACACACTGCATCATCATCAGCATCAAATAATGCTGCCTCTTCAATGTTGTATGTAGTGTATTCTGTACATGAAATGTCCCATTGCATGTTATTTCTGACACAGTCTGTCAGCACCTTCCAGCATCGCTGTGGTGTGTACAGTGTGTTACTTTTTTTGTATATTAGTTCCTTTGAGTTGTCCTACATGGCAGGAGTGGTGTTTTTGTTGTGTTGGATGTGAGTGAAGAAACACATCAGAATTTTAATTTTGAAAAAAAAAAATATTAGATTCGTGGAACATGGAGAGTATTAAAACTTCTTGCAATAATGGTTTTTTAAATGTCTGATACTTCATTGTACATGTTTATGACTAAGAACTCACTAGAATTAGGATAGCCATGTTTCACCAATAAATTGATCAAGAGCATTACATATGTTTCTGATACATCTTCCATTGGAGTTACAGGATTTTCATCAGATGGAAAGAAATTTTGGAACCTCAAGTTAAATCTTTCTATGCAGAAAGTCTTCTCTTTTTTCTGGGCTGAAATTGTGGTATTGGTTTTCTGCAGATTGATTTGCTTCTCTGGGATCAAAGCTTATGGCTGTGTGTAATTACTTGTTTTCATGTATGCAATATTTGAACACAGTATACATCTGATAATGTTTTGTTTTCAGCAAAATCTGTGGGTTTTGGTGTAGATGGGCTTTATTTTGCATTTGTGGTGGTAAGGTTGTAGCTTCTGTTTTTGCATTCTTCAGAATCTGACTTTGCTGGTCTTGTCTTGTTATGTCAGTGTATGAAAACCACTACATAAAATAAAATCACTTCAGGAGCTGAAGGCAAGCAGCACATTCTAGTAATAAATAAAATTGTACAAAACCATTTATTGTAACATCATGTAGCAGCAGAAGGATGTGTTGTAAGTATCAAGGTTGGACATTGTAGTTTTTTTATTTTTTATTGTTATTATTTTAGCATAATGACATGTTTAACCCTTTGACGCCTAACGACGACTATAGTGGTCGTACTGCACCGCTAACCTCTAAATTTTGCATTTTATATAGTTATTCAACAAATACAGGTACTGAATATTTTAAACATGGTATATACTCTCCGTTTTTTCCTCTTCAAAATGCAGTTTGTTTCATAACTCTAACTTATTTGGTGCCTGTATTATTCACATTTTATATACAGGTGTGCTAAAATTAAAAAAATAATTCCGGCACCAAAAGGTTAATGAAGCAGGAACAGTTAAATGTTTGATATTTATGGAGGCTTACATTTACAAAATGCAGGATCATTTGTACGATGTGTGAATTATTTGTCCCCAGAAAATAGGTAAACAAACCTAGGGATTTATGTGTTCATGGAGAGTTTATGAAGTAACTCATGATTATTCAGCTGGAAGTATGATAGCAGCAGAAGCATATTCATGGGTGGTGTGTCTTCATGTCACTTGCAAACATTCTCGTATCACTTGTACAGTTCCCTTGGAGTGGCGTCTTAAATGGACATATGCAAGAATAAACTTCATTTTCAGAGCCTTAAGCATCAAGTAAAATCTGTAGGTTAATACCACAAACTCTTTAAAGAGGTTAAGGTAAGGATTTATTTGACAGTGTGATTTTGCAATACTTTGTTCAGAATATTTTGTCATTGACCATTGACAACAGTGTGTTTAAGAGGTAAATATCTTATTTTCTGCGTAATATTGCAATCATTTCTACAGGGGACATTATAACACAAATTAATTGTAATAAAAAGTTTGTGCCCTTTTGATATTATGAAGTGAATGGATGCATGTTTTTACCCACAGTGTTGTTTCAGTTCCTTTTCCACACAATGTTCAAGAGTCTTGAGCTCATGACATCCAACAGGCATAAATATTCTAGAGTAATATTGTCAATGCAGAGAGTTTTTGTGTTTAAATATACCGGCTTTTGATACCTTGTGCAGCATATTTTTCACTCCCCGTTGAGTACCACAGCGTCTTCTGATGTGTGGTTGTAATACACGAAATACTTATGTCGTAAATATAACAGCATGTCCTCCATGCAGTGTTTGAAGCAGTGCAGTCTTGTTGTATGATATTAGACTACATGAAGTTAGCTGGTAACCTCAGCGATTTCAACAGAAAGCCACGGTTCTTTCATTAAAGTTATGGATATTTTTTCTCCCCTGTCTTCCTTTAACCCATCAACTGTGTAAAACATAGTAAAAGGTTAGTAAAAGATGTGCATTCATTCTTGGATTTGATTTACTTCAGAGATGAAGTATACATTCAAGTAATTAAAGTCAGATACATTTTTAGTTCTTAGTACAATTTTGTTTGTGGTTTTCATTTACATTGACATAATGTGACATACTATTGCAGAGACATGAGGTGATGCTATAAGTGATATTATGTTACATCCAGTAGTGAAAGTCACTTTATTTTGCAGATTATGCTGCTGATTCAGTTGTCTTTCTCTGTCCCTTCTGTCAACAAAGTAGTGAGAATAACAAGGTGTATAACATTTTCCAGGGTGGTGAACGATCCTCAACATTGACTTTGAAAAAACAGCAACAACGCTTTGTAGAAATCCTCCGCAAACCGTTCCGCAGATTATCCGCTCCTTCCTCCCCCATTCTACCCCCTCGCAGTGAAGGGGAAGGACGGGAAGAGGAGAAAGACACTTCCCAGACTACTGACAGCGAGAAAGTATGTGGTGGTGGTGCTGATGATATTGATGATGATTATGATGATCGTGGTGGTGATGATGAAATAACACTCATCCCTACTACACTTGATTCCCATAGTACCAGTAACAGCTCGTCTGTTGATGGTGGTTACGCTGTGGTAAGCTTGTCACACACACTAACTTTAACCACTGGCAAATTAACGTACATGCATATCAAAAAAATTTTTATTGTAGAGAACAATCTGTAATTGTAATTTGTGTTTCTTTGTAAGGGCCATAGTTCTTATTTTTTTCAAGTGGAAACGGACATATACACACTTCCTACAAATGTGTCTGTTGGGATATTTGTCATCTCCTTTCTAAACAACATATTGCATATGCTCATAATCTTAGAGCTATCCAGATGATTTGGTATCAACAGATGTCAGGAAAATAAGATATTGTTTGAAATAAACTCTTCATGGGTGTTTCCTTTCTAATCCTTTTGTTGAGCTTAAAAATTTATACATGCGTACATAAATACATAAATAGGAAAAATGTACAGATTTTATATTATGAATGTATTTCCTTTGTCGCAGCTGAAAATCAGAAGTAGCTACAATTTAGAAGAGTGGAAGAGAGAGATTTTTGCATACCCACTCTGTATCACCATTGCTTGTAAAGTTTTGAAATATTAACATTATTAATGTGTTTTAACAGTTGCAAAGAACGATACTTTTAAAGTGACATTTAAAAGATAGACCTTTTTGACAAAACATGCCACTGCGGTCATATCGTGATTCTTGTACGCGAGATTAGTACTTTGAAAGAAAGATGATACACATTTTCTCTGTACATGAGTGCATATACCTGCAGTACAGTTCTGCCCAGTCTTATTATACAGTATTCAGACAGACACATGTTTTGGAGTTAGGAAGCCATAAATTATATAAATTACGTTCCCTGACTGGTTTCCAAGGCAGATGTAAGTAGTGGCTTAAGTATAATGTGAAACAAACCATATCCACATTGACCTGATACTACGTAAGTGTTTTCCCAAGCAGGTTGACACAGTGGCAATGCTGTAGATGTGTATGTGAGAGGAGGTCACCTGGCTTGAATATCAAGCTGGTTTCTTTGTAGACTGAGACTTACCTACCATTCCACTTACACTACCATGCAGGAGCAAAGATAGTACCTTGAAGCAGGTACACCCAAGTATTTTGAATCTTTATACACCACCAATTTATGAGCACCTTTCCTGTCCATTTGATGCTGTGTAATCAGTACAGGTTAGAATGTTAAATTTAATAATCAAGGGATTACAATTAAAACATAATAGAACCCTCTGACTGCAACAGTATTTCAGATTTATCAATGAAAATACTCATATAACTGATATTAAATGTTTCAGCTGAATCCTGCCAGCTTCAGGGGTGTAATCAAAGCTGTTAAAAGTTCTATATTTAGAAGCACAATGTACTAAAATTATTTTTGTCTGAGACGAAGATAATACATTTATCATTGGAAATAATCTGTGGTTTTCTTTATGTTTCATTTTGTTGTCTTCTGTGTGTGCTTCACATATTATTGTCATTTTTGGTTTTCATATGTTGCTTCACAGTGGTTGATTGGCAGTTACATAACACAGAACACCATCATTCTTCACACTAGCTACTAGGAAACACCACATTAAAATGGGCAGTACCAGTTAACACATGAGTTACACCCAGAATACACCTAAAATGAATATAAGGAAACCAGAGATATGGCACCCAAATGAGACACTGAGATACCTCATCATTTAATCAGGAATGTAACTCAGTACAGAGGAAATAATAATTTTAACACTTTTTGGTATGTAGTGTTTTTAACCTTTAGCGTACTATTGTGTACTTTTGGACGAGTGACTAGTATATTTGAAGTCTTCCAATGGGTCCTTTTGGGCGAGGTAAAAGTGTCAACACTGAAGGTCCACTATGTGTCTCTGT
>Ga0123355_10015768_pt1 | contig 11884 bp, 6 predicted proteins | sample TergutEmb28metaG_3_FD_89872 | JGI IMG/M metagenome (GOLD analysis project Ga0123355, IMG submission 89872) | Embiratermes neotenicus P1 segment gut microbial communities from Petit-Saut dam, French Guiana - Emb289 P1 | ecosystem: Host-associated > Arthropoda: Insects > Digestive system > Gut ... | reverse complement strand
GGACAGTTCCTCTGTCCATCATCAGGAGTTTTTCACTGTACACACAGCAATGGTTTATGTCATACAGGTTTGTTGACAGCTTGAGAGCAGGACCAGGACGTTGACAGTTTGTCAGAAAACCTGTATGACATATACAATTGCTGTGTGTACAGTGAAAAACTCCTGATGATGGACAGAGGAACTGTCCGAAACACGTAGATTTTTATTCCAAAAATAAATTTGAGAAATTAGTGCATCTGGTTGGTTTTATTATAAGAATATATCACGATGCACAGTCAATTGAACGTCAAGTTTCACTGTTCCTATAGTTTCGATCTGTCGTTATTATCATTGATGTACAATTACTAGCGAAAGGCTCTAAAATTTCTGTTGATCCATTTGCTAATGTGGTTATACCACCAGTAATAACCACACTGATATATGCGCCAACAGACATTATGGTGATTTTCGTTAGTAAATTTCCATTAACCTTAGCATCGGTAAATTGAAATAATAACAGCGACATATTTTAACATTTTAATTTGAAATGCTAATAACTATAGACATAATACTGCTTTGGTAAAGGTGTGTAAACAATTTTTATATATAAATTGATATGTGCTTAGTTTAAACAGTATGACGCAAAGCCTTTGGAACAGAACATGTTAACTCGCGGCCTTTCCACCTGAGGTTTATCTGTTTAGATGGAAACATGTCGAAGCAATACTAAATCATATGTTCAGCTGATTTGTGCACTGCGATGTTTTTTGTAGTAAATACTTGACGTAATCGGTAATACACTGAATTAATTGAATGCTCAAAACATACTTGTTGCGGCAGGTACACAGACACGATAACTTAACAAATTTTCCCAGATGAGATAACGAACGAAGAGTAAAAGTGGGACGGTTTCTTTGTAAAATATCCATTTATCTGTGGCATGAGAGGTTATATTTCCGCAACCGTGAATATTACCATGTTTTGGGACGTGGAACCCTGTGATGTGTTACATGGATACCAAATTTCGGAAAAATCGACTGTCTATCTTAAGGATACGGCAGTCTCGCACTCTGAAGTTGAATGTAGCAATGTCGACGATGTACACTACATAACTTCCTGCAATACATTCTCCTCCACTGACAGTTCTGATCAGCCGAGGAAACAGAAACACATTCTTCGCCCGCCTGCAAAGGTTGGTTGAGGCCACATGCCTAACAGTATCGTATAAGAAGTTGCCGCACGAAAATATCGTTATCAAGAACGCCGCCTTTCATCATACAGCAAATCTATGTTTAGATCCAAATTTAGTCGCAACTTGAATTGGCCCGTTCGACTGACGCAGATTGAGCAGTACACAAATGTATAATTGTATAGGCAGCTAAAGATAAAGCCTTCTCTCTTTCTCATCCTGACATCTTCTACCTACTTATTATAGGTGCAGAAGGTTATGGTTTCATCTGATCACGCTCGGTGACGCACACATTTGGTACTATTCCTCTAGATGAGGGATCGGCCCTTCGCAGAGATCTATACGTGACAACACACAACACTCACAAGACACAGACATCCATACCCCGGCGGGATTCGAACCCGCAATCTCAGCAAGTGAGCGGCCGCAGACGTATCCCTTGGATCCTGCGGCCACCGGGATCGACCAGACAAAAAGGACACCAACATAGAAAGGAACTGCGCCGTCTGCAACTGATCCACATTTGAAATATTTTGAATAGTTGTGACTTCCGGGACTGATATTCTGTATGGAACAGTGTATTTGTATTGTTCAGTACCAAAGGGTTGTATGTCAGTGCTACGTGGCTGCGAATTGAGGTCAGTTGTTTAGTTGGAACTCAGTCTTACACTGATAGAAGAACACGTACGGAAATTACAGCCGTCCCTGGTGGTGGAATTGTGAACCACTTATTGAAATTTATATGAGCTATTGTCACGTGATCCAGACAAGCAGCGTTCTCTCATTTTTCTCTAGTCATAGAGCATAGTGTGACTTAGCTCAGACCGGTGTGATATTTCTCAAACACTGGAAACCTTTAGAATATAGCACTGTAGTACGCGCAAAACAAGTGTAGTTGTGTGTGTCTGATTTTATTCCAAAATGCTATGGGGTTTCCCGCAGAATTACACTTACGTTACTCGTTCACTTGAGTTCCGTAGGTACTGAACTACAATTCTAGAACCTATTTGTGTAATAACAGATTTGTTCATAGTAATCAGGCGGATGCATTGAAGTCATTATTATTCCATAATATTTTCTTCGTAACTAAGTGTACCTAACATTGCGTTTTCTAAAAACATTGAACTAATTTATGCTTCAAAATGTTTAATTTTCATGCATTAATCCACGAGTCATTATTCAATAAAATGCACAAATATATGTATACACCATTTTATATCTACATCTTTATGCCTCTAAGATCGTGAGATCCGTTATGGATCATCTTCTGGAGGACCCACATCAATCAGTCACGCATAGGACATGAATTAAGATAAAATTAGGCTAACAGTATATGATGTATCTTGGTATCTTGAAATTCACAGCGAAAAGTGATGTGTCAAATCTGTTCCATGCGGAATATTCTTCACATTCGCAATGGACCTAAACATGTTGGAGACATGTTTAAATATGAAATTGTATACCGAAATATTTGTGTAATTTGATGCCTGTTATTCTTTAGAATAATTTATACTGCTTTCACGTAATGCAATTTATTTAATATAAGAATAATTATTTGCTTTGTTTATGCCTTACAGTACCAGGATAAACCCATCCTTTTTCGTAACATGCCTTACTTAATAGCGATAAAATCTAAATTTTCACGAAAATTTGTATAACTTCGCAATTTTGATAGTTCTTCATAAATGGTTCCGTTATTTAGCCTTTTGTGGAAAACTGACAAAAAATAAGTATGGGGCTCATACTTCATGGGAAATTTAAAACCTTGTACTACCTTGTACTACGAAATTTGTTGGATCTTTCCTGATCAGGTATTTAAAGTTGACTTTTTCGGGAAAAGTTAAGAAATAATGTAGATCTGTAATAATTACATTAAACATGTAGGGAAGTGTAGCGTAATATTCAAAACCAAACACCCACCTTTGAGAAATGAGAAGTTCAAAAACATATTTAATAGGCGAAAGATACTTTGAGGTAGACATCGTAGCTATGGGAATTTTGCAACGGACTGCAAGTAAGACGGCTTAGTAGCCTGTGATGTAGGTTATATGGGAAGAGTGATTCTGCTTTTGGGCTATAAAAAATTGAAGATGCAGTAAGTATGAACAGGGTCAGAAACGGGAAAAAAAAGGGAACGTTGGAAGATCTTTCTGAATTGGACGGAAGTGCAGGTGCTTGTACGGGTGATCTGTCTGAAAATTGCTCTGGTAGTTAAATACTTTATCCTTATGGAGTGGAGTTCCTGTAGTTCCTATTTAGGAGCTAATAATCGTGCATTCATTCAAAATTACAAATCTCTTACGGAACACAAGTAAGTATCATAATATTAAAAGATCCCACCACTGCAACCTCTCCCGACTCAGTTGAATCTAACGCACACTCTCACATTATTTCTTTAGAAATAACTTTACATTCATTATCCCTTCCATGTCTAGATCTCTCAAGTGGCATCTTTCTTCCATCCTTTCCGCTTAATGTGTTGTATGCGTGCTTGCAGGCTTCCGCCGCCAAGTAGATGAGATCTGCGCACTTCTAGGTTATTACGCGGCGTATAGTGGTTATTCCTTACAGACGTTTCGGGAAAACCTATCGGTTCAATCTTCAAGTCTATAATTCTAAGAAGGATTTCTTGACCCTTGAATAAGGGATTGATAGGTTTTCCCGAAACTTCGGTAAGGAATTGCCATTATACGCCACGTAATATCACATAAGAGCTCAGCTCTCAATATGGTCTGTGTATTTATCATCTATATGTGTGCCGCAAGTCTCGCTCGTCTCATAGACCTCCATTTGATGATCATAGAAATATTTTTGTATGAGTACAGGTAGGATCGAACATATTCGGGTGAACTGCGGTGCCTTTAAACTTTGTGGAGTTGAAGAACTATAAACTTGTGTGGCAAAGACGAATAACTTTGATTTTTATGGGACATAGGTGCATATATATAAAACGGAGGTTGATCCGAACGTAAACATTTACTATTATTAAGTAAATGTAATCTAAATACATACTACGTGTATCGTATAGTCACTAGTCTACGAGCTGGACTATCCGAGATTCGAATCCCAGCATTGGCAATAGATGTATCTCTTCTTTAAATCGTCCAGCCCGTCTTTGAAGCCCACTCAGTCTGTCTCCAATCGATACCGATACTTTTTCTGTGGGGTTAAAGCGGCCGGGACCTGAACTTGGCTACACACCTCCATCTTGTGGCGGGATTAAGAATGAGTGGAGATACAACTCCACCCCCCTTGCATGCCTGCATGTCGTGTACAGGGGGCAACTTCGCGTTTACCTTTTACCCACGTGTCTCTGTCCGTTCTAGTAATGATTGTGACAAAAGCACACATTTATCGACACATCAGTCCGTATGAACTCGCGACATTCCACTTCTGCACATTGTCACAGTTGACGTAAGACTTTGCTGACTCACAGTACTGCCTGACATGAATCTCCACCAGAGTCCGCGCCCTGCCGTCGTCCATCAGAACGTGTGCCCACCTGTTGTACCTCCGTACTTCCACAGACTAATATTTTGTTTCTTACGCCTGCTTCTGCTGGCAATTACCGAAGCCTTCAAGGAACAACAACAGCACCGAGCGTGATCTACTTATACCACAAAGTTCGTTTCATCTTGCCGTTTATGAACGACGTATTTGACTTAATACTGCTATAACAATAAAGTGCTTGGGGCAGTTAAGCATTCCACAATCTAAAGCATAAACATGTGCATCGCCATTGATCGTCCTACTTATAAATGGCTGTCTTGCTGTGAGTCCTGCACTGGGCTCTCTGAAGCACTTCGAGGACGCAGTAAGACAAAGAACAGGAAGCGATGTGAGAAATCCATTTCTTAGAGACTGCGTTTGTGAGCTGTGTTATGTGTGAGTCGTAAAATTGGATTTATGAAAGAGACAAGGAGTTTTGTGTCTGATGTACGTCACACACGACGGGATTAAGGCGCTGACAGGGTGAGGTCTAGCTGAAGTTGTTGTGCTACTCTTCTGTATTCTAACATCTTCATGACCCGTCACTAGATGAATATGTTCCTGAAGACCAGCGCATGTTTCTCTAAACATTTACGTCAAGAGATTCTTCAATACAATAATGTGACGCGCATCGTCATTCACTATCTGAGGCATACTTGAAACACACGTAGCCTTGGAAGCTTGCTGTGCTTTCGTTATCAGGCAAAAGTAAAACTATATTAACCATTTTTAGGGCCAATTATATCGTAGGATGGAGATCACATTTTTTTACCCGATATATAGCAGACTGATTATAAAACACCCTGTGTATGTACGTGTGAGTTGTTTGGTTATATATGCATGTATTTTCAATCCCCCATATAGCGTCACTGCATGTCCACCGAAATTCGTGGTGGTGTGACGAGGGTGGCTGTAAATCAAAGTACTGTGTAACAAGGAATTCCTTTTCACAGGTTTTCACGGACGCCAAGCAAGGGTGATACTGTCTGTCTGTCTGTCTGTCTGTGTGTGTGTGTGTGTGTGTGTGTGTAACTCCATACAAGGGACCGGGATAGCTCAGTCGGTATAGCTCCTCGGTACGGGCTGGAAGGTCCGGGGATCGAACCCAGGTGGGGAGAAGATTTTCCGCACCCGTTCCGACCGGACCTGGGGCCCACCCAGCCTCCTGTACAATGGGTACCGGGTCTTTCCCGGGGGTAAAGCGGCCGAAGCGTGGCGTTGACCACCTACCTCTATCTAGCGCCGAGGTTAAAGAAAGAGTAGAGCTATACCATTACTCCCCCTCTGTGCCATCGTGGCCTGTGCTAGGATGAATTTTACTTTACTGGGCAATATAATTGAACGCATGTGGGTCAGTGGCATGACGTGAATTTAAACAGGCTAATGTCTGGAAGATTAATTGCTCTGTTCTCCACCTTCTACCCTGTCTAGGCTGCAATGAGATTGTTTAATTGCCATGAAATCAAAAGTTCAAAACTTCCTGACCAGCTGGGAAAATATGAATGTTCTGTCTCAAGAGGGCCTGTGGTTGTATTTGTTTACTTTGTTTGTTTGTTAGTCAGTCATTCAGTAAGTCGGTCAGTCAGCCAGGCAGTCAAATCCTAGCCAGTATGTAGAGGAAAGAGAAAACAAGAATAATGCAGAAATGAAGATGGAGCAAAGATCTTGGTGGCAGCAAACTTTTCGTCTGTCAATTATTATTTTATGTTGTATTTGATCGTATAATGCACTGACTGCTATTAAATTTACTGCAAGTAGAAATCCATTACTCACCACCAACAGAAATAGCCCATGCTTTCTGTTCATCTACGTCGTCGCATAAAATTCGGGTTATAATAAAAAAGTTATTTGTTTTATTGTTTCTTTATGTTCTCTTTGTTATAAGACGACATTCGCGTAATACTTTACTTCCTGATGAATAAGATTACTACTACTTTTACGACAATTTATGCTTTCGTGTTTCTGATATGCGGCAACATTTTTGATAAAGCGTAATTTAACTTTATTTCATTTGTACTTATGTCTTAATAACATATTTCTTTTGGATATAAAATATAAATCTGGATGCTATTTGTACGGAGTAAGAGAGTGAAATTATTTAATTATTCTCTTGCAGTTTCTCATTTGAAAACCCTGAAGTAACTCTATGTACCACCTGCCGTGTCATTAAGAAACTCTGTATTTTGCCACAACTATGCTTATGTACTTTATACATTTCTCACTCTATGTAAGAAAGACACTGAATTTTTGTAGCATATAATTAAGATGTTTTCGTTTTTAGCTATGAATATTTCACACGATATTTGAAAACATAAAAATGTATTAGTTTTCCTTTTATAAAATTTCTGAGTGAAATCGTGACCAGAAATTTTGAAGTAATCAGCTTTTCAGTATCCTATAAAATGTGTGCATTGTTGTGAAAGATTAAAGCCACCAACAAAGGCGGAAGTCTGTTCTATTTTAATTGAGTGATGCTGTCAGTCATCACGTAGCATCTGTGATAAATGGATGGAACGTGAATAAGGAGCACTGATGGATTTATACTGACAGGGGAAAGCGGAACTACTCGCGAAAAAGCCTCTTCCAGTGCACTGTGTCCACCACAAATCCAAGGAGGCCTACACTGGGATCGAAGCCCGCCTTCCCCGATGAAAATCCGTTTGTATCGCTTTCATGAGGGTTCAATGTCATGTCCTTTGCATGTGTATTTGAATTGGTTTCAGGCTGAAAAGTTAAGTGGTATGTGTCAGTGCAGTGTAGTAATAGGCTCGTTAGTTTTACCACAGTTACTAATAATAATGTATTTAATATATTTTCATAATTCTGCTTTTTAAGGCCCAAATTTAATTACATGTACCATCTGTAATCTTAACAAAATCCCGTATATTAGAAACACATTTTGTGTATAGATTCCATATCTTTTTCAGAATGAACGAAGCTGATTGATATTTCTAATGAAGATGCATTGTTTTTTCTGTGACGTTCAAATTGAATTTTTAAATATTATTTGGTAAAAATTCTTATTCAAAGGGAAATAATTTTGTGATAAGTCGTGCGAATTGTGCACGGGAATTGTGTACTGTTTCGCCCCACTAGATCCTTGAAGTTCTCAGAATATATTTTATTTAGTTGTTATTTCGACCAACAATGCACAATATATATTTTATTTTAATAAACAAAAAAAATATACAAGATGCACGGTACATACATAAAATATATTGTATTTATTTTGTTTAAAATATAATTTAGCTAATATAATTCGTAATGTAATGCCGACTGGCTTATTTACTTGCAGCGTAGGATTGCTTAATTTCCGCAAGAGTAGAGTTTATTAAAATTTGTACAGTGGAAATATGCTGGCTGTATCTTGATGATGTGAAATATGTCTGTTTACAAAATCCAGTTTCGTATTTTGTGGCAAAGGTGATCAACCTGATGGTTCTGTTCCGTACAGGGATCATGTAAATAATGGTCAGCTGCCTCAGGGACTGCTGAAGGTGGTTTTGCAAATATAACGTAAGTACAACAGCAGGCCGGTTGAAAAAAAAAAAAAAAAAGCCCTCGCTGGTAGAAGTGCAAATAGGAATGGAATTAAAATCCATTCGGACGGAGCAGAGTGGGGCACTGAAGAAATGACTGCAACAGATGATATTTGTCTCTTTTTAAAATTGAAATTCTTTCGAACTTTCACAGGCGCCTTGGGGAAAATGGTGTGCCAAATGTGAAAGCATTTCTACGGCGTTGAGAGTCGTGGATGTGAGATAAACGCTTTAAAATAAATCGAAATGCTGTACAAATTCTGTTACTGCATCAGGTGGCACATACTGTTTCTCCATCACAAACACCAAGCAATTAATACTGTAAAGGAAAATAATCGTTGTGTGTGAAGATCACACGGAACACGCAAATACACTTTGTGGGTAAAATGTAGAGATTTTGAATAGTAAATGTACATATAATTACTGATAGGCTTTCAATGGTTAACTAATATTCTAAATTTACGCGATTATTTTCCTAACTCATTAAAGGTCGCTATACACTCTAGGTTAAACTAAGCGATTTTACTGTGTGACGTCATACCTGACGCAAAAACTGAGTAAACTGCGCAGTTTTGACAGGCAATAGCGCAGGCCTTAGAACTGTCCTATCCGGTCGTCTTTCACACAGAGAACTGCGCAATTCACTCAGGGAATCCCATACACATTCAGGTCAGTTTATCGTGCAGCTTTTTTACACAGTTAAACTGCGCAGTTTAACTTAGAGTGTATGGGGCCCTTAAGAGTTATGGAGCGGACGATCCCGGTGGTCGCGCGCTGTAACGGGTAGGTTTGCGGGCGCTCACTTGCCAAGTTATGGGTTCGAATCCCACCGAGCATATGGATGCCTGTCTCTTCTGAGTGTAGTGTTTTGTCAGGTAGAGGTCCCTGCGTCGGGATTATCACTCGTCCAGAGGAGTCCTTCCTAGGATGGTGTGTCTGAGTGTGATCGTGAAGTCTCGAGAATGAGGCCCTGGCCCACTAGGGACTGTCGAGCCGTGACAAAATAGAGTTATGGATGGGTACAGACGTGCCAGACCTAGAAAATTATACACTGAACTGGGAGCGAGTTATTGTCAAGTAAATTTTCATACCAATTTAGAAGGCACGTAGTTCAGATCTCAGCTCACTTACCGTCAGTCTTGAACGTTTTACGTACTTTACTCAGTCTGTCGCGATCAGTTATAGGATAGTAGCAGCACCTGCAGTATATGTGCCACCTCATAACTTTTGCTTACTCGTCATGTATTGTCCGATTCCATTGCTTTCGACTGCGTAGTTAAAGAGCATCCTTACTTAAATAATCAAAGACTCCGTCAATAATACAAAGAAAATAGAATTTTAAGTTACAAAATGAAGAACATTCCCAACGTTGTAGTATTATAAAGCACCAACATCTAATCTACCGCTTATGTGGAGAAACATATGTTAAAGTCAACGCATGGCATGCCTACGAATTAGCGAAAGAATACGAGGGCATTTATCTTGGTAATGGGTGCACTTACGAAAAACATATATTAGAACGAAGTCTCCCAATACGCATGTTTTCTTCCACAAAGGTTTAATTTCATATTCCTGCTTTTTCGGCTAATCCGTAGAGGAAATACAGACAGATCTGGAAGGTCGTAATGAGAGACGGCCAGCATATGGAGTAAAACCAGAAAAAGGTAAGGCAATCCCTGTACAGACCTGGACGGGCCCTGAGGTTTCCAGGAGGTTGAGGCTCCCATATTTCAAGACATTCGGTAAGACGGGCTGTCAGCCCTACGCACCAGCCGACTTCAAACCCCAGGAAATATTTCTGGTTCTCATTTCTGTTAGAGGCTGCGCCTACCCCAGGACCATAGTGCGGCCGGAAGAATTATGTCAATGAAAAATTGCAGTGACACCGTCGGGAATCGAACCGGCGGCCGTAAAACCAGTGCAGCATGAAACTATCTATAGTTGGAATTTGTTTCGTGTTACCGAAGGACACGGCGTGGGGAACCTATGACCACATGCGAGAGACGTAGACATTGGGAGACTGTTTTGTAGTAAACTGTTTCTCTTTGTATTACCGTATTTCTGGCCTTCCGATCATCATGCCTCTGGCGGAAAAATTACGAAGTTTTATTACGCGTGTAGATGGAATAGGAGGGGGGGGGGGGGGCAAAAATTGAATGTAATGTATTAAATATAAAAATTGGTATTGAGTTCTTTTGAATGAATTTTTTAATATATTTTATGAATGAAATCAAATGAAAGGATTGTGAATGTGGGATTCAGAAACCTGAAAGGGAATGCGATATGAAAAAACTTGACGTACCGCTGGGATACGCTCTCTCTACACCAACGCTGTGCTATATTAGGCTGTTTTTTCTTAGAGCTTCGAAGCACGAATTTTATTTAGCAATTATTTATATACTGGGTTTGTATCCCGTAGTAAATATCGACATGCACATTTACAAAGACTAATCAGATAATTATGTGTACTGAAGTAATGGCAATGTGTTCTGGGAATTATCAGAGGCACAAATACGCTGTGGACACATTTCAGAACTGTTTAATGTCAGGACAGCTGGTACGTGTAATCACAACTGGGCTTTAAAAAGTTAACACGTTATTGGGCCGACGCTATTAAAATCAGGAATTGACAGCGTTGTTGAACGACGCAAACGTGCGTCACCGAGTTCAGACAGTGCTTTCGGTTCTGCAACTTTGTTCAGGAACTCACATTTCATCATCAGTTCGTTTTTCTGTATAACGGGTTTACACGTGTGGAGATATCGGTAAGGTGTGCTGGTCGCATCGCGTTTACGGAATTGTTAACAGTGCACACTTAACTAAGAAAGCTGTGTAAAGGTCGCTATACACTCTCAGTTAAACTGAACGATTTTATTGTGTGATATCACACCTGACGGAAAAACTGAGCAAACTGCGCAGTTTTGACAGACAATAACGCAGGCCTCACAACTGTCCTTTCCAGTCGTCTTTGACACAGAGAACTGCGCAGTTCACTCAGGGAATCCTACAGTTTTCTCAGTTTACCTGACGACACCATGATGGCACACGCACAAGAAGAAACACAGAACTGACAAAAAGAACTGATAAACCTGATGAGAAACCTGTGCTGTGCCAGAGAACATTCAGTTCAGTTTTTCGTGCAGTTTTTTACACAGTTAAATTGCACAGTTTAAATTAGGGTGTATGGGGCCCTTAAGACGCTCGATATAGGGAGTCTATTTTCCATTTCTGTTAGAATCTTCATTGGAAAAGGAAAAGGATCTGTGTTTTAAAGTAAGGCAGGAAACTTCTTTGCGGATAGAAAAGAGACGAAATTACTTTTTAAAACAAATCTCACCGTTTCTTTGGTTCTCTCGTTTCCGAACCTTGAACCTTTTTCAGAGAGTTCTGAAGTGTTTATAATCTGCAAGTACTGTACATATCTCCGAACCACAAAGAAGAAGCTTTTAAATTATTTTCTGTCCATGTCACGCGAGCTTTTCTTTTTACCGACTTTACGTGGGGGTCGAGGAGCGCCCAAAAGACCCCAACCTAATGATTTTGTAAGGTAAAGATCAAGACGGTGTTTTTTTAAGCTTTCGCCGTGTTGTAAATGTAATTTATTCCTTTTTGGGTAATTCCCCGGCGTCTGAGATTTAATTGCCGACGTTTCGGAACTCACTATCGGTTCCATCTTCATAGGCAGGTG
>Ga0123355_10015767_pt1 | contig 11885 bp, 5 predicted proteins | sample TergutEmb28metaG_3_FD_89872 | JGI IMG/M metagenome (GOLD analysis project Ga0123355, IMG submission 89872) | Embiratermes neotenicus P1 segment gut microbial communities from Petit-Saut dam, French Guiana - Emb289 P1 | ecosystem: Host-associated > Arthropoda: Insects > Digestive system > Gut ... | reverse complement strand
GTTTTTTTTTTTTTTGTTTGGTTGGGTGTTTGTTGTTTTTTTTTTTGGTTTTTTTGTTTTGTTTTTCCTTTGTTTTTGGTTTGTTGTTTTTTTTTTTTTTTTTTTTTTGGCTCTTTGGTTTGCTGGTCGGTTTGTTCGTTGATTGGTCGGTCGGTTCGTTGGTTGGTTGATTGCTTGCCTTATATTTTGTTTTGTTTCTTGGTTAGTCAGGTGGTTTATTAGTCGAGCAAACAAATTTTGAGTCAGTCTTTCAGTCATTCTGCGAATTTGTCCGTCAGTTATTTGTTTGTTTCTTTCGTTTTCTCTGATTAGTTATTTATTTATTGTCAGTCAGTCAAACCGGACTTGAGAAGCGACAGAGAGGAGAAATAATAAAGGCGACTTGTGTTCTCGTTGCCTTGTTAATTAAAACCTACTCGCTAAATAAGACTCAAACATATTTGGTTTTTTCCACCCACAAGCCTCCAGCCACAACCATCGTTGTGTTTGCCGGTTTGTCAGCCGCAACTTCGGTACTCCCGAGAAATTGGAACGTCGGTTTCTTATCAGATTCTGCCGTCCAATAAATTGTGTATAAAAATAGAACGCTTCACGAATCAGGAACTGGACGTCCTTTCTTCGAAGTAAAATACATTATTGACGAAGGGAACCAACCGGATGTTATACGGTTTGAGGAAGAAAAGATTTAGTACTAGACTGAATGGCCTTCCACAACCAGAACGGAAAAAAAATGCAAATACACTGTACTTACACGCATTCAGTGTGAAATACAGTGACAGGTTTAATTACATTATCACTTCAGTCCTAGATCTTTTGTTCCTATCTCTCATTCATCCCTTTAAAAGTAGAAGGTAAAGTAAAGCAGTCCCATTACAGGACCAGAAGGTCCCAAAGGGTTCCAGGAAGTTAAGGTTCCCAGATTTCGTGATAACGGCACAGGATGGTGGTAGGTTGTCAGCCTTACGCACCGGTCGCCTTTACCCGCAGGAAATACTCCTGGTGTTTATTTCTGTTAGAGGCTGAGTCGACCCCAAGGCCATAGTGCGATCGGAAGTATTTTATGTCAATGAAAAATTCCAATGACACCAGCTGGGATCGAACCAGCGACCTTCCGATTTTAGCACAGCACCTTAACCACTGTGCCACTGCGGTCCCTATCGCTTTAAAGAGCGATGGTAAATATATGTAACATCTACTTTAGTGTTTCATATTATTTTGCCCTCAGGCCATATTGAACCCCTTTAGAGAATTCTCAAAATAAGCAACATTAAATAAATAGTCTGGGAAGTAAAATACATCACATTTTCTGATAACTACTGACTGAAGATTTAGATGCACGTCCTTCCTAAGAAGGAAAATAGGACCTAAATACGATATTCATGACGTCTCTAAACCAGATCCAAATTTCGGGTCCAATTTTCACAAAACAAGGTGTGAAAACTTTAATTGGAGGTCATCCCAGGGCCGTAATTTTCACTCTCACAGTCACGAATAAAAACACATCAAACACGCGAAATTGCAAGCGTTTCTTTCGTAAAATGAAGGTAGGAGTGTCTTGGAAAAACACAAAACTTCGTTAGGAAAATATTACTTTGTAGAAGGGAAAGTAAATTTCAGGCCATAATAATACTCTCCATATCTTGCGGTTTCATGGTAATAACTAATAAACTAACGAAGCTGCATCTTAACGTTGCCTGTAAACCACATGGAAATACCGTAAATCAAGAATTAGAAACATGGCCACGATAAGAAACTTCGAGGTCTTGTTCGACAAATTTTACATAGATACGGATTGTATACTTCGTTAACGGTTTCTTCCTAAAATATTACAAAATAATAATGAGAGAGTAATAGACCGATAGAAGTATAAAACTCTACAACAGGAAAGTTAGCTTTATAAATTATGCTTTAATTCCTTGTTATATAAAGTTTAGATGATATTCAGACTTCAGAATTTTAAAATGGCGGAAGATAATGGTCTATTTTGAGTAAGCCTCTCACATACGGACATGTGTTTTGGGTACAGGCACTCGCCGCCTTAACCTAGCAATATTTGCTTTCCGAAAGTCCGGTGTAGTTCGAATTATGCGCCAGTCTGCATTTACAACACTCATGGTCACTTACATGTTACACACAACAGTTTAGTAAAGTAATCCCATTACAGACCTTCTACAGGTCCAAAGGGTTCCAGAAGGTTGATTATCTTAATACGAAAAGGTATATTTTATTGCTGTCAGTACCTCTGGTTTAGGAAGAGGACCAGTGGCGCCTCGTACGAAGCGCCACTGCAATGCACTGCAATGCAAAAAACGCCTATAATTTGATGAGTGCCTCATTGATTATCAATTTCCTGAACATAATCTGAATCGTAATTATTCGGCCACATAAGTATATATGGGACAGCTATATCAGAATGAATCAAAGATGAATGAAGCACTTGATGCAACTGATTGTTCCAACCGTAGTTCCCCTGCAAGCAGAATAATGAAACTAGCGTTTCTATAAAGCTGGATATTACTTTTTGCGTTACTTGGACCCTGAAAAAGAATGCAGAAAACTCCTCCGAGACGTAGGAAACTACCAATGACGCTGTGTTATGTTTCAGAAAATTTAAAAATTAATTAGCAATGTTGCGAGAAGAAAAGATGTAGCATATTCTCCCAACTTTATAACTATTTGTTTTATAGCCAAGACTGTAGGATGCAGTTAATTCGTTTTGACGCACAAAATTCTGTACCTCTTGTTGTTGACTGTCAGCGTAAAGGAGGACCTACGTGGAGAACAGCTGTGTGTTATAAGGTTATCCGACCCAACATGACTCAAGTAATTTTAGTGCCAAGGCAAAGTGTCACTTTTCCTTCACGGATCCCACTGGGACCTGGCTGGCTCTGAAGCGAGACCCAGCATCACACCTCCGACAGGAGATGTGTAACGAAGTTCAAAAGTTCGCGAGTAGTCTTAGCACAAAATGTTACTGAAGAAGAGAAAATTCATTTTGTCATGTCATCGTCATACGTTCGTGTGAACAACGTCCGTCGTTCAACAGCAATGCCAGTATTCCTCAGCTTTAGCAGACAACTCCGTATATCGGTCACCTAAATTACTTCTTTGTAATTAAATTGTTCATTCTTTATTTATTTGTTTACTTACACCATACTTTTATTTTTCGTTTTATTATTCCCGTTGTCCCTAAGATCCATTTAACGTTGAAGTATATCTTCAGTTTATTTGTTTAATTGGTAATTCTATGGGCTGGAGAAAGGGAGAAACGGCGCTTCGGAGGAACCGCTGCGTACCGGGGTGCTGATAAGTCCTTAGCCCAACCAGGAAGGAAACAGGCTCGGAAGCATGTCAGGGACGTGCGCGATTTCAACAACATCGAGACGCGAGCTGTCATCAAGCATTTTTTTCCTGCAAGGCAAGACGCCGAAGGAAATTAACGCCATTGTGACAGAAACATTAGCTTGTTTCCTTATTGGTCGGGATAAGGACTTATCAGCACCCCTATACATCTTTACCGTTTTACTTACTTACTCCATGGTGCAGAATCTTTCTTGAGAAGCTAACTGGTTTGCAGCTAGTCAAGAAATTCCCCGCATTTCACGGAACCCGAAGGTTCATTTCCGCACTCATAAGCGTCCGCCACCCGTCCCTATCCTGGCCAGCCCAATCCAGTCCATATACCCACATCCAACCTCCTGGAGATCCATCCTAATATTATCCACCCATCTATGCCTAGGTCTCCCCAGTGATCTCCTTCCCTCCAGTTTCCCAACAAAGACCCTACACACACCCCTCTCCTCACCCAACACGCCACATGCCCAGCCCATCTCATTCTTCTCGATTTTATCACCCGCACAATATTGGGTAAGGAGTACAAAACATTTAGTTCCTCGTTATGCAATCTCCTCCATTCCCCCGTTACCTCGTCCCTCCTAGGTCTAAATAATCTCCTCAACACCATGTTTTCAAACACCCTCAGCTTCCTTTCCTCCCACAATGTCAACGACCAAGTTTCACACCCATACAAAACAACAGGCAAAATTATAATTCTATATATCTTTACGGTTATACTACAAATATTTAAGGAACACATTAAATTTTCGCCTCATTGAAACCTCACTATTTTTCTTACTTGATACATAAAAGTTTATTTTTCAGTTGCTGGAATTGTAATGCATCACGTTTCTCATTTTGGTTCTCAGAACTGTGAGGTCTACAATGATTGTTTCTTGTAAAAATATTAACATTCCTACTGTCGAAGCATACACTGACATGAGTGGAAGTTGTTGTAACTCTATATGACTTTGTTCATGAAGTAAACAGGCCGAGCAATCATAACTTGTTTCTTTATATAAATTGACATCACGGTGTAAACAAGAAGTCTGTATTCATAAACAACTTCTTGTGTGTGTGTATATATATATATATATATATATATATCAGCCGTCTCCACCTCACCACCGCCCTATTGTCTCTCTATCAGTTTATACCTCCTGCTTGTATATTTATCAGTAAAGGTATTTATCAATCGAGACATTCTAACGTTCTGTTTTGATTTATTTATTTATTTAATTTTTTGTTTTTCCTTTTCTTGGTCTCTGTTCATTTTGTTCCTGATTTTCTGTCTTATTTATTTGCAGGTCATATTTATTTTTATCACATTTCCATTTCTTTTTCTTTGCTTCCTACTTATCTTCCTCACCGTTTACAATTTACTTAAACTTCTTCTCACTGTGATTTCTAACTTTACCCTGCCCTTCATACGTATGGCCACGTTATTGCCTTCAGTAGCAGCTCCATAACATAGCCTCTTGCATGAAGGTAGCAGAATAAATGAAGTGATGTGCAAAGTAAACAGGCCAGATGACGTACATTAAATAAATCCAGAAGCAAACCAAGGCAGCTCTCTCATCTTCCACTAAGTTTTGGTGTTTGAACCGTAAAAAATACCTATAAACAGAGGTTCGCTCTGTGTTTGCAGTGCGTGGATACGGCGTTATTGCAACTTACCCAGACGCCTTTAAGTTTAGGCCAATGTACACCGAAAGCGATGCATCAATCCCCATCACTCTGCGTTACGATAAGACTCTAGAAAATGCTTCCCCTTGAGCCAGTTCTTCTGGCAAAGAACTCGTTTCCATATTGATAAATTTAAATCTTGGAAGTGGGAAAATTTTCCTTGTTACGATTTTTCACAACTTACCTATAATTAGCTTTAAACGGAAGACAAAGCAAATGTTTTTTGATGTAACAAAGCCTATATTCTCTCCTTGGTTTCGCCGATGTCTTTTATCCTAAGTCTTGAATATGGAATATTTTCTTTTATTTTCTTCATGATTTTTAATTTGTTAGGAAATTGTAGAACAGGCACTTTCTTTCATATTCATTCCAATTTCTTATGTACTAATCATCCAGCTATTGTAAAGTATATATTTTAAGACTGAGTATCTTTAAATAAACAACAAATAAATTTTAAAAATACACATCTAGCTTTGATGGTCATTTATTACAGGCGTGAATATATTGAAATTATAAATCTGTTAAAACTGGCCAATAAAAATAATATAAATTTGAATTCATTTGCCTTACCCACAGAGTCAGCTGCGCTCTGAGTTTCGTATAACTTGGTCCAAATGTATTTCATTTTACCGTCTCAAAGGCAGTTACATTATGGACATTACACTGCGCTCAGAGGCATGAAAATCATTGCCTTTGACCTTCATATTATCCCAAAATTTAAGTAATGAAAATTATTACAAAAATATTACGCCCCGTAATGAGTTTTAGAGCTTTCACTATTTTACCATTATCTCGTTACTTAATACTACTGTTATAGAAAAAATTAGAAAATTGCATTTCACCTGAAATGAAGGTTCGGTTGAACATTAAATTCGCATAAAAACTTGCGTAGGTTTACTGGCCCAGTTTTGATTTACAGTTCCAACTTTTTCCTAGAGGGAATATGGCAGGACACAATTAATCTGTATACAATCGAATATTTGAAAAAAGGATCTCCCAGATACAATGCAGGATTTGTAATGAAACCCGAATTTTCATTATCGCATTGAACGGGGCCTGCCTCTATATGTGATTGCCTCTGAAAGTGAACATTTTGCCCCATGAAGTTAGGTTTGTATTCCGTGTGACTATTTTATTTTAGAATTAGAATGTTCAGGATGTTTTTCTAGAAACATCCTTGAAGTTACCTTTTATTTACCAACAATTAATGCAAACGTTTTGTAAGATAATCACTTTTAACTCCACCGCATTAGGCCTTTGTTTACACCATCTTTAGGGAGTTCTTGACTTCTTTGTAACACACCAAAATGATGTAAGCACTTATTGATTCTACGATCACAGTTTTTGTACAGAATTCACATTTTCCAAAGTGAATTCTGTGCAAAAACTGTGATCTTAGAGTCAGTAAGTGCTTACATCATTTTGATATGTTACATACAACAGTCAAGAACTCCCTGAAGATGACGTCGACAAACGCCGAAGCGCGTCGGAGTTAAAAAGTTGTCAACTTACAAAAATTGTGCCTTAGTTGTTGGTTAATAAAAAGTGACGTGAAACATGATGCACGATGTATACAAAGACAAACCCCTTGAATGTAGCATGTTTTTACAAGTAGCTCGTACAGAAGTTAAAACGGTGCATGGACTAACAGAGTCAGAGAACAATGGAGTCGTTCAGCTTTGCTATAATTAATTGTCTGTGAAACCCGATGACGCCACTTATCTCAGTGTAAATAGATACTACAGCTTGTTTGTCTGTCTAAATCTCCCTCCAAAACCTTGTATGTTTTTATTCTTATTGTGCATTTTCTAGCTCTTCTCTCTTTGTTTATTCGTGTGCTTTATACTTCTTTTTCTCTTTTACTACCTAGTTTTTGTTATTCCTCTTATTTTATTTTTATATTCGTCAAAAAACTTAAATATAAGTATTTTATTTTCCTTTGATTTTCTTCCTTTTTGTGTAGGCTGTATTTAATTGTTTACACTTTAGTTACACCTACCTCTCTCTTTTCTCATTTTACTTCAACTTTCTATCACATTTCTTTCATCATCATTTCCTTAACTCTTGACCTCTTTCAAGTTTTCTTTACACTTTCCTTAAAGCCCTTTTCGTTCTCGCCAAATGTCTATTCAGTTGTATCACTCATCTTTATTCTATAATCTTCCCTTTTCTACATAGATTTTCACTGCATTTCTCCGAAATATTTGTTTAAGACCACTGTCACTAACTCAGACTATATACCATTAAATTACTGGATGTGTTAGAAAGGCTGTGAAAGGAAGCTGTCCTGGCCTAATTTTCCTGTAGAAATTAAGAGAAACCACGAAAACCCCAGTCAGCAAATTGCCGAACGTGACTGGAAAATGAGTGGCACCGGCCGCCATGACTGGTTTTTTTATTTGTACATTTCATTTTTTCTTATTTTTATTTTGCACTTTATGTGTCTCTTCAGTACGAAGATGGAGATTTGAGATCTCCGGGCACAGTGCCAGAATGTACACAGACCAGGTCACGTCTTACGTAGCGCAGTGACATTGATCTGTCGCCCCGTCTGGTGGATTCGTTTCATCAAAACCAACAGCTGCCGTGATGTCCATGCAAGAAATACAGGGGATGCCCAAGCTACCAGGTTTTGTGACCCATATCTGCATATAAACGGGCAGAATTCTTGTGACAGCAAGCTGCTGAGGATTAAAATCAAACAGTTGTACTACAGAGAAGCTTTAGATGTTATACGCTTTATCGCTTTGTAAACTTGCTCAGAAATATGTCCCAGTATTCCTGTTGTATACAGCCATTGTTTGTTTTACGGCTCATCGCTTTATAAAATTACTCAGGGACAAGACCAAATATTTCTACAGTAGAAAAAAACATCATTTGTTTTACTTACTCCACCAAGCAGATTTCCCAGCTAGTCCAGAAATTCCCCGCGTTTCATGGAGCCCGAAGGCCTATTACAGCAAGACAATCATTATTTTCTAGAGCTCATAATTTTGTCAAGATGCTTAGAAACAATACCACACATTTCTACAGTAGACAACTTTCGTTTGACTAACGGCTCATCACTTTGTAAACTTTGCTCAGAAACAAAAACAAAAATTTCTACATAAGAGTACCGTCAAAAGTTTTAGGGATCAGCGCTTTATACAAAAGCTCAGAGAAGGGCAAATATTTCTAATGCAAAGAAGGATTACTTTTTGACCGCTTATTGCTTTGCAAAGTGATGCATTCCATTGCGTTGTAACGTGATTGATGTGACTGTCCACTGTGGTTAGCAGATATATCTGTAAGTATGTCTAAGCAAGGTAAAAATTTTTGACGTCCTAAGTGCACGAATTGACAGCGTCACACTTGAAAATTACGCGGTATGAAATCCATGCCTACGGAAGTCATACACAGAAATTACTACGAATCTGGTAGCAAAATCCGAAACTTAAATGCTGATAGTACCAACACCGGTCATTGTATCATGAGCCACTTTTATCCAGCTCACATTCGTCCAGTCCGTTTAAAAGAATCCCTCATACTAACCACAGAACAAATCTCCAGACTTTCAAAACAGCAAAGACCATTCTTTCTACTGGATACGCTCGTGAGCCAGGCAAAATCGACTCCAATCTTCACTATTTAACCAACTCTCTGGCAACGAAACCTCGATATCAGAACACTACTAACAAAAGCTCGCAATATGATATGATCTGAGCCAGTTCCACATATTAAAAAATCATATAAATAACTTCAAACTCTCGCGACATGTACAGGAAGGAATTAGTAATTCCTGTAACTACTAACTAGCAATTTTTACTTGTGGCTTCCCATTGGGTGTCAATGATATGAATAAATACCATCAATATCAGTCTCAATAAACAAATCTCTCTTTAATAGAGCAATATTTTTCGACCTTAAATTAAGTCATTTCAGGCTCTTAATTTTTTAAAAAAGCAGTAAGGAATAAGATATATAATTATATAAATCATCGTTATTTATTTAAAAAGTAGAATGACATAACATAATGTAAAATGAAATAAAATACAAGAAGATAAAGCATCCGTACAATAAGAACCAACAGGATGCACTATTTACTTTCAGTTTATTTGAGTAATTAACTTCTACATGCTTCGAGCAGGACTACTGCTGTATACACAACAACTGGTACATGTCATGCGTTTATGGTGACTTGCTGTTTGCAGGATCGGGGTCAGCTGGTAGTGTTACGTAGGTGAAACATCCCCGTTATGCTCAGATCAAGGTTATATGGACGGTTGTAGTTTCTTTCACATGTTCTGATATGTATAGGCCTTATTGTGGTCTGTAAATGGACCGAGACGTGTTACCTTAGAAACGTTATTGTGTTATGTATGAAGGAATAATGACAAATTCATCTGTTGGATGTATTACCAAAATTATTTACAAATTATAGAAAACGATACTAGACCAAGAGTTTCGTTGAGAATTCATATTTTATAATTTTATTTTTATTCATGTTACGTAAAATTCCTTATACTCTGCATATTATTCACTTTTCTTGTGAGTAGAATTTTCATCTGCGATGACACCATTATTTCGTTCCCGGTTATGGTATTATTACGTTATGGTATTATTACGTTTTCCAATATCATTTCATTACTCTATGTAGGATCTTGAACTCTATCAGACAGATAGTCGTGTTGAGACTGATACTGACTACACTTATTCGTATTAATTAGTAATTTGTATATATGTCCTGCGTGGCTGCTTTCTCAACAAATACCTGTCGTTAACCGACTATGAATTAGCAGTTACACAAAGTCAGTCCCAGAGCAACGAAACTTAGTGTCTTCTAAGAAGTTTCAATCCACGTAACAGACAGTTGCCCTTAAAATAAAAACGCTGCGTTCGACAACGTCGACAGCTTCTTCATGGTAAGCCACATTAGGAGGAAGCTGGCACACTGCCGAGCGTCAGTCTTCGTATTAGGAAGCTCTGTGTGGATGCCTGCGACAGTGTGTTTAGGTTACACGCGAGACAGTAGAAACGGAGATAATGCCTACATAGCTTGGCGATGAGGACTGTACTTCTGTACATTCTTAATGGGAGTGATCGCTCGTCTTCAATCATTCTCTTGTAAAGTGTAAATGTAAAATTCACCCTAGAACAGGCCACGAAGGCCCATAGGAGGAGTAAAGATGTAGATCTACTCTTTCTTTAACCTCGGCGTTATATGGGGTGGGTGGTCAACGCCACGCCCCCGCCGCTTTACCCCCTGGAAAGACCCGGTACCCATTGTATAGGAGGCAAGATAGGCCCCAGGGCCGGTCTGGACAGGTGCGGAATATCTCGCTCCTACGGGGATTCGATCCCCGGACCGTCCAGCCCGTAGCGAATCGGTATACCGACTGAGCTATCCTAGCCATTCCCACTCTCTTGTACTTCTGAAAATATAAACTGGTTTTCAAGGAAGCCATAGAAATACTATCAGAGCCTGCCGTAACGAACAGCATTTTCATGCTTAATTTGTAAAGAATACGCAAAATTAACACAAGTTCGTGTACATGAAAAGCAAATTTCCCCACTGAAACTAATCGTTTGTTCTACTAAATGTAGCGCTGCGGCTGAATACTAAAACTCGAAATAACTTCGTCTAAGTCAGCCTTTATGTTACCAAAATTAAGTAAGGTAAAATCTCTTCCTTTGACGATATTAGGCGTCTTCCCATAGTAAAGAGAAGCGCCCTTTAGCTCGTCATGTCTTTCCGTTCGTCTGTTACTTCGCCCATTGCAAGGATATTCGTGAAATTTGATGCTGCAAACTTTTATTAAACTCTGTCGGAAAAAAAAAATCTCATTTTTTTTTAAATTGGAGAGAAATATTGGAGGATTTACACAAAAATCTCGCGTTTTATTTATGGATACTTCCTAAAATATATTTTGTGATTTTCTTCATATCTTATCGTTTCCCAAGTTCTTTTTTTTAAATTTATATTTATCTCTGTTATTTTGACTTTATCTACCCATTCTTTTTCCTTTCTTTTTAAAATGTATTTCATTAACTTATTTGTATGAATATTGTAGACATCAATCTCACACGAGTATGAAAAAGTAACTAATATCGACATACAATTCTATAATTCTTTAAGTGCATTTGATTATTTCCCGCTATAAGTAACAATATTGTCCTCCGTTTCTTTCCCATTTATAATAGACGTTCCTGTCATAAACATATCTACGGGAAGACATTTGCAGTTCTGCTGCTTGACCGAGTGCCTTCGCCGCTTGCTGCTTTGTGACAAACACTTCAGGGCACACAGAGCCTTTTATCATGGCAGCGCCACTCTCGGCGGATTTCCTTGGCACTGAATGTTAAGCTCAGCGTGAATTTTCCACCGCGTGGATGGCCCAGAAACAAATTATATTGCGTCATGTCTCCTTTTGTTACAGTTGGCATAGCCTTTGAACATTTCAATTTCATGTTTTTAATAAAAATCGTACTTTAAGATGAGAGTGTCAAAATGTCCTCAGTAGGCGTTGCATTTTAAATATTATATATGTGTTTATACGCGTATGTGTGTTTGGGTGTGTGTGTGTGGTGTGTCTGTGTGTGTGTGGTGTGTAGTGTGTGTGGTGTGTGTGTGTGGTGTGTGTGTGTGTGTGGGGTGTGTGTGTGTGTGGTGTGTGTGGGGGGTGTGTGTGGTGTGTGTGTGGTGTGTGTGTGTGTGGTGTGTGGTGTGTGTGTGGGGGTGTGTGTTGTGTGGTGTGTGTGTGGTGTGTGTATGTGTGTGGTGTGTGTGGTGTGTGAGTGTGTTGTGTGGTGTGTGTGTGGGGTGTGTGTGTGTGGTGCCTGTGTGTGGTGTGTGTTTTGTGTGGTGTGTGTGTGGTGTGTGTGTG
>Ga0123355_10015766_pt1 | contig 11885 bp, 11 predicted proteins | sample TergutEmb28metaG_3_FD_89872 | JGI IMG/M metagenome (GOLD analysis project Ga0123355, IMG submission 89872) | Embiratermes neotenicus P1 segment gut microbial communities from Petit-Saut dam, French Guiana - Emb289 P1 | ecosystem: Host-associated > Arthropoda: Insects > Digestive system > Gut ... | reverse complement strand
CCAGAGATAGCGACCGTCCACTAAATGGATGACGATGAAGGGGACGAAGATCATCCGCAGCAGCGTGAGTTGATTGGGAGCTGTGAAGATCTGGGAAAATTTCACGCACGCTCCTCTGGCGCATGCAGCGTGAGGCCGGTGGAATCTGGGGCAGCGTGATGGCGCGCGGCCGGGGCTAGCGAAGGTTCCAGGCCGGTTTTGGAGAGGAAACGCTGCGAGAGAGAGGGCAGGCTGCCATCGGGGAGATCGAGTTCCATGCGCTCGATGCGATGCATCGGAAAAAAGACGACGGCGGGAGTGAACGGCTCGCCGTCGCGGACCATGACGGTGAGGTCTTCGAACGAAGCCAGTTCGACGCCGCTGATGCTCAAACCCGCGGGCGCGAGAGCCATGATCATTCCCCAGAACTTTTCCCGCGGGTTGGCCAGCGTGGCAATCACCAATGCACCGGGTGAGAACGGTTCGTGCTGGTTCCTGATCCCGATTGTGCCGGCGTTGGCTTGCGTTTTTTCCATGCTCAAGATTTTCGCTGGGAGAAGCGTGCATTGCAAATCGTGAGTTGCTTCGAGAGCGCCGTAAGAACATAGCGGCTTTGGGCTGGCTTGGGTCTCGGGTATGCTGGCGGACATGCAAGATGAAACGGCCGTGATCGAGTTTGACGACGTGTCTTACCGCGTGGGCGAGAACCAGGTGATCGCCGGGTTGAATCTCAAGGTCATGCGCGGGGAGACGCTCGTTCTGCTGGGGCGGAGTGGGTCGGGGAAGACGACTACGCTCAAATTGATCAATCGGCTGGTGGCACCGACCGCGGGGGAAGTCCGCGTGAATGGCACGTCGAATGGGAAAGGCGATGTGACTCGATTGCGGCGCGGGATCGGGTACGTGATCCAGGACGTCGGCCTGTTTCCGCATTTCACGGTGGCTCGGAATATCGGGCTGGTGCCGAAGATCGAGGGTTGGAACGACGAACGGATTCGCGCGCGCACAGAAGAGCTGTTGCAGCTGGTGGGGCTCGCGCCGGAGTTGGCCGAGCGCTATCCACGTCAGTTGTCGGGCGGGCAGCGGCAGCGGGTGGGAGTGGCGCGGGCGCTGGCTGCGGATCCAGAGATTCTGCTGATGGATGAGCCCTTCGGGGCACTCGATCCTCTGACGCGGGACGAATTGCAGCGCGAGTTTCATGCCCTGCAGCGTCGCCTGAACAAGACCGTGGTGTTTGTGACCCATGATCTGCGCGAGGCTCTGCGGCTGGGCTCGCGCATTGCGTTGATGGAGGCGGGGAAACTTGTGACTGTTCTGGCCCCGCCGGAATTTGTGAAATCCAGAGATCCCTGGGCGGAGGCTTATGTCAGGGCGTTTGGCGACGGGTTGGAGTCGGTGGCGAAGCGGAGCGTGTCATGAACGTAGTGCGATTTATTCTAGACAACGATACGCAGGTTTTGGAAACCACGTTGGAGCATTTGTGGCTGGTGGGCTGGTCGACGGTGCTGGCGATGCTGATCGGGATTCCGCTGGGGATTCTGATTTCCCATCGTCCGCGGCTGAGCAGCCCGGTGTTGGGGAGCGCGAACATTATTCAGACCATCCCGAGCCTGGCGCTGTTCGGATTTTTGCTTCCGGTGCCGTGGCTTGGTGCTCGCTCCGATCGGCTGGCCATTCTCGCTCTGACGCTTTACGCCCTGCTGCCGATCATTCGCAATACCTATACCGGGATCCGCGGCGTCGATCCGGCGGTGGTGGAAGCGGGGCGGGGCATGGGGATGACGGAGTCTCAAGTTTTGTGGCAAGTCGAGTTGCCCCTGGCGACCAGCATGATTCTGTCGGGAGTGCGAGTGGCGCTGGTGATTTCGGTGGGGCTGGCAACGATTGCGGCGGCGATTGGCGCAGGCGGGTTGGGGACTTTCATATTCCGCGGGCTGTCGATGGTGGATAACAGGGTGATTCTTGCGGGGGCGATTCCGGCGGCGATTCTGGCCCTGCTCGCGGACTTCGGCGTGGGATGGCTGGAAGGGCGGCTGCGACCGCGATGAAGCGCTGGCGATTGAGTCTGATTGCGCTACTGCTGACGGTCGGGTTGATGTCTTGTTCGTCTTCACACCCGAATCGCATTGTGGTGGGGTCGAAGAACTTTACCGAGTCATTCATTTTGGGCGAGCTGATGGCGCAGCAGATTGAGTCGCACACGAACCTGAAAGTGGAGCGGCTGTTTTATCTGGCCGGAACTTACATTTGTCACCAGGCACTGCTGGCGGGGCGGATCGATGTTTATCCCGAATATACGGGGACGGCGCTGACTGCGGTCCTGAAGCAGGATGCTGGCCGCGACCGCGCCGAAGTATATCAGCGGGTGAAGAGCGAGTATGAACGGCGGTTTGGACTGACGCTCGGTCCGGCGCTGGGATTCAACGACACCTTTGCCATGGAGATTCGCGGCGAGGATGCGCGGCGGCTCAATGTCAGAACCCTGTCGGAGGCGGCCGGGTGGGCTCCGCAGTGGCGCGCAGGATTTGGGTATGAGTTCATGGAGCGGCCGGATGGATTTCGCGGACTGGTGGCGACCTACGGGCTGCATTTTGCCGAGCAGCCGCGGATTATGGATTTGGGGCTGCTGGCGCGTGCTTTGAAGAATCATCAGATTGATTTTGCGGCGGGCAACACCACGGACGGACTGATTCCTGCGCTGGATTTAGCGGTGCTGGCGGATGACCGGCACTACTTTCCTCCCTATGAGGCCGTGCCGGTGATGCGGCAGCAGATGGTGCGGGTGCATCCGGAAGTGGCCGAGGCGCTGGCGGAACTGGACGGGAAGATTTCCGATGCCGACATGCAGCGCATGAACTACGCCGTGGATGGGCAGCATCGCGATGCCGCTGAGGTGGTGCGCGAATTCTTGCGGGAGAAGAAACTCCTCAAATAGGTGTCCGCTCCAACTGGAGCGCGATCAGATGGTCAGCGATCCCTGCATGGTGACGACGGCATTCCCCTTCAATAGGACTCGCCCTCCCACCAGTTCACACCACAGTTCGCCGCCGCGTTCGGAGAGTTGGCGGGCGTGTAGCTGCGATTTTCCCAAGCGCTGGGACCAGTAGGGTGTCAGGGAACAGTGTGCCGAGCCGGTTACGGGATCTTCGGGGACGCCATAGCCGGGAGCGAAATAGCGCGAGACGAAATCCGAGTCATCTCCCGGCGCGGTGACGATAACGGCGTGGGGATGGAGCTTTTCCAGCCGTGAGAAGTCGGGCCGGATGCTGCGGACGATCTCGGGACCGTCGAGTACCGCGATCCAGGTGTCGTTGGCCTCGAGCACCTCGGACGGAGGCTGCTCCAGATCGAGGGCGCGGGGCAGGTCTCGGGGAACACTGGCGCGGCGTTCGGGAGCGAATGCCGGGAAATCCATCGCCACTCGTTTGCCCTCCTTTCTGGCCGTGAGTACGCCACTGAAGCGCGTGGTGAAGTGTACCTCGTCCAGGTCCGGCCGCAGCACGGTGAAGATGAGATGGGCGGTGGCCAGCGTGGCGTGGCCGCACAGGCGGATTTCGCGGCGCGGGGTAAACCAGCGAAGATCTAGGGAGTTCTCCCGGGTCACCAGGAAGGCGGTCGCAGAAAGATTGCTTTCTCGCGCGACTTTTTCGAGTGGCCGGTCATCCAACCATGAGTCCAAAAGGCAGACGGCGGCGGAGTTGCCGTGGAAGACCTGGGCGGTGAATGCGTCCACATGAAACACAGGAAGGCGCATGGTTTTATTTTAGCGGGCACGGTGGTGTAGGGTTTTGCTCGTGTTGGCCCGGTTGCGAGGGAGGTGCTGGAGAGTGTATAGTCTTTCCACTTTATCGACGGCGGCACAGAACCCCCGTCCCGCGGCGGTATTCAGAGAACGGCCGTGACAGCAAAGGCCGACCTGCCCGTGCTTTCCTTTACGCGCCTTCGTAGCAGTTTCGCTGCTTCCCGAAAATGCTCACCAGGAGGGGGTCTATGCTCACCGTTCAACGCGACAGCGATGTGAGACTGACGCTGCTCGAAAGAATTGCGGATGCGCGCCAGAGAAGTGACCAGCTCTTCGAGGTTGTGCGCGCGGACTCGATCTATGAACGGCCGATTCCGGAGCGGCACCGCATCATCTTTTATGTCGGGCATCTGGAAGCGTTTGATTGGAATCTGCTGCACGAAAACGTCTTTGGGTTGAAGAGCTTTCATCCGCAGTTTGACCGCTTATTTGCGTTTGGCATCGATCCCCTAGGTGGTGGGCTGCCGACAGATCAGCCTGACGATTGGCCTCCTCTGGGTGTGGTGCGCGACTATGTGCGGAACATCCGCGAGGCGCTGGATGGAAAGCTGGCGGAAAATCTTGATTACGATTCGCCAATGCGCGACGGCTTTTCGCTCGACACCTTGCTCGACGTGGCGATTGAGCATCGGCTGATGCATGTCGAGACGCTGGCGTACATGCTGCATCAGTTGCCCTACGAAAGAAAGTCCCCCCAAACCACCCCGCCGCTTTTAGCCCCTTCTCCGCTTGTTTCGTCCATGATTGCGATCCTTGCCGGAACGGCGACCCTCGGATTGCCGCGCCACGCGGGCGTTTTTGGCTGGGACAACGAATTCGAGGCACACCCGGCCCAGGTGCCGGCGTTCGCCATCGATCGATACATGGTGACCAATGGGCAGTTCCTTGAATTCATGGGCTCGGGCGGATATGAAAACCGCCGGCTCTGGAGTGAAGACGATTGGAATTGGAAAAACGCGAACCGCGTCTCGCATCCGGTGTTTTGGAAGCGCGCGGGCGAAGGATGGCTTGCGCGCACGATGTTTGCCGAAGTTCCGCTTCCCCTGGATTGGCCGGTGTACGTGAGTCACGCCGAGGCTGGGGCGTACGCGCGCTGGGCCGGAAAGACGCTTCCTACGGAAGCGCAGTGGCATCGCGCGGCTTACGGAAGTGCGGACGGAAGCGAGAGGTTTTATCCCTGGGGCGACGAGGCGCCGAATTCGAGCCGGGGAAATTTTGATCTTGAACGGTGGGAACCCGCCCCGGTGAATGCCCATCCGCGAGGGCAGAGCGGGTTTGGAGTGGAGGGCATGCTGGGGAACGGGTGGGAATGGACTTCAACCCCGTTCGCGCCGTTCCCCGGGTTTGAGGCCTTTCCGTTTTATCGCGGGTACTCTGCAAATTTTTTTGATGGCAAACACTTCGTCTTGAAGGGCGGCTCGCCGCGCACGGCCGCCTGCATGCTGCGTCCCACATTTCGCAACTGGTTCCAGGGGCACTACCAGTACGTGTATGCGGGATTCCGCTGTGTGAATGTCTGATTCGAGGAGTTGGTCCATGCTGGTTCATGCAATCCCTAGCAATGTGGAGTACGAATTTGCAACCGAAGTGCGCGCGGGATTAGCCCGGGCGGGGCAGAAAGAACTTCCATCGAAATATCTTTACGACGACGTGGGGTCGGCGCTTTTTGAGGTGATCAGTCACCTGCCGGAATACGGCCTGACCCGGGCAGACGAGCGCTTGCTCCGCCGATACTCCGATGATATCGCGGAGCGCGTCGTCGCCGGCCCCGTTGCCATCGCGGAGCTGGGCAGCGGCAGCGGGAAAAAGACTCGCTGGCTGCTGGAGGCGTTCTGCCGCAGACAGCGCACGTCCTACTATCCGGTGGAGATATCGCACTCGGCGCTGGTGATGTGCGAGCGCGAGCTGAGCGATATTGACGCGATCAGCATCGTGGGATTTGAACGAGAGTATCTGGATGGCTTGCTCGAAGTGGCGGCATTTCGCAAGAGCGGGGAGCAGTTGCTGGTGCTTTTTTTGGGCAGCACGATTGGGAATTTTGACCGGCCGGCGGGAGTGAAGTTTTTGTCCGATGTGCGGTGCATTCTCGAGCCCGGGGATTCGTTGCTCCTGGGTACGGATCTGGAGAAGTCGAGCCCACAGTTGCTGCGAGCCTATAGTGACGAGCTGGGAGTGACGGCGGCGTTCAACCTGAATTTGCTGGCACGCGTGAACCGGGAGCTGGGCGCCGACTTTGATCTGAGCCAGTTTGCCCACCTGGCTCGCATCAATGAAGAGGCGCGGAGCGTGGAGATGCATCTGGAATCGCGGCGGCGGCAGATCGTGAGCATCCCCGCGGCTGAAGTCGTGGTTGAGTTTCAGCAAGGCGAGACCATCTGGACGGAGAGCAGCCACAAGTATGGGCTGGGGGAGATCTACGAGATGGCAAGGGCGGCGGGCTTCCGCTGCGAGGTGCAATGGGTTGACGAGCAGTGGCCGTTCGCAGAGAATCTGCTGATCGCCGAGTAAGGGTGGCACGCCTGTCGATTCAAGATTGGCGCCAGGCCCGGAGATTGAATTGCGCTAGCCACGATACCGAAGACGTTGGCGGGGATAAGTCCCAACTGTGCCGGGCGCAGCCCAGTGACGCACCGGATGAAGCAGTTGACGCCGGCCAGCGCCCAACCTTCCCAGGAACGGCGGCCCACAAGGATCGTGGATGCGCCCGTCAGCAGACAAGAGAGATAATCTAGACGAACCACGAATGAAAAGAACCTCCGAGCACTATTTTTGACGGTGGTCACTCGACTCGGGCGGGATCGACTGGAGGTCAGATGCGAAGTCAATGCACACATCTGGATCAGATCAAGGTCCGGAGCACCGACAAACACGTTTGCGAAGACTGCGTGAAGACTGGCGACACCTGGGTTCACCTGCGGCTGTGTCTCTCGTGCGGGCATGTAGGATGCTGCGATTCCTCGAAGAACAAGCACGCGACGAAACACTTTCATAAAACCAAGCACCCGTTGATTCGTTCGAATGAACCAGGGGAATCGTGGATGTGGTGTTATGTGGACGAGGTCGAAGCCGGTGAACTGGCAGATTGAGGCTCCGACCAGCAGGTTGGCGCGACCAAATCGCCGGTTTGAGTATCTAAAGTCTTTAACTTAGAAAACATTCCCATTTCAGAAGTCTCGAGTGGTCCACAAGGCGGTCATGGCGAAACCTATTTTGTTGACGGTGGATGACGATCTGGATGTGCTGCGAACAATCGAGCGCGATCTGCGGTCGCAGTATGGCGCGGAGTATCGCGTGATCAGCAGCGATGGTCCGGAAGCGGCACTCGACTTGCTGAAGGGGCTGAAGGTCCGCAATGACGGAGTGGCGCTGCTCCTGGCCGATCAGCGGATGCCGCACATGGATGGCGTGAATTTTCTGCAGGCTGCGCGGGCGATCTATCCGAATGCGAAGCGCGCGCTGCTGACGGCATATGCCGATACCAACGCGGCGATCAACGCGATCAATCAGGCGAACATTGATTACTTCTTTATGAAGCCCTGGGATCCGCCCGCTGAGCACTTGTATCCCCAGCTCACCGATCTGCTGGATGACTGGGCCGCGAGTTACCACCCGCCATTTCAGGGAATTCGTGTGCTGGGCACGCGGTGGTCGCCGCGCTGTTACGAACTGCGCGATTTTCTGGCGCGCAGCCTCGTTCCCTATCAGTGGATTGATGTGGATTTCTCGGCCAGCGATCCGGAGACGAAGACCTTGCTGGAAGTTTTGGGGTCGGATTCAAGCGAGCTTCCGGTGGTGCTGTTTCCCGATGGCGCGACGATGCTGAACGTCGAACCCACGCAGGTGGCGCAGAAGGTAGGTCTGCGCACGCGTGCGAAAACCACGTTTTACGATCTGGCTATTGTGGGCGGAGGGCCGGCCGGGCTGGCCGCGGCTGTATACGGAGCTTCTGAGGGATTGCACACCGTGATCGTGGAGCGCGAGGCTCCCGGCGGGCAGGCCGGAATGAGTTCGCGGATTGAGAATTACCTGGGATTTCCGAGCGGGCTGAGCGGAGGCGATCTGGCGCGGCGCGCAGTGGTGCAAGCCAAGCGATTTGGGGTCGAGATTCTCATGCCGCAGTCGGTGGTGAGCATGCGGACGGAAGGGTCGTACCGGATCATCAAGCTGGCGGATGACAGCGAGATTTCCTGTCAGGCCTTGATGATTGCGACGGGCGTGCAGTGGAAACGGTTGGAAGCTCCGGGGATTGACCGGCTGCAGGGGGCAGGCGTTTATTATGGCGGCGGAACATCCGAGGCACTGTCGTGCAAGGGCGAGATCGTGTACGTGGTTGGCGCTGCAAATTCCGCCGGACAGGCCGCGATGAATTTCTCGAAGTTCGCGGAAAAGGTCGTAATCCTTGTGCGTGGAGATTCGCTTTCGAGCACCATGTCGCAGTATCTGATCGATCAAATCGAGCAGACACCGAGTATCCAGTTGTGGAAGCATGCCAGCGTGTCTGAAGTGCATGGGGACACGCATCTGGAAGAACTTTCCGTGCTGTGCTCCGATACTGGTAAAGTGGAGCGCGTGCCCGCGACCTCGATGTTTATTTTTATCGGTGCGCTGCCGCGAACCGACTGGCTGGCGGGCACCGTAGAGCGCGACGATCGCGGATTTATTCTTACCGGGCCTGACTTGACGTCGGGCGGGAAGCGGCCGAAGGGATGGACGCTTGAGCGCGATCCCTATCTGCTGGAGACTAACATTGCCGGCGTTTTTGCCGTGGGCGATGTGCGCCATGGGTCGGTAAAGCGCGTGGCCTCGGGGGTGGGTGAGGGATCGGTTGCGGTGCAATTCATTCATCAGTACTTGAGCAAGGTGTAATGGCTGAGACTCTCGAACTTCTGCGGAACGTGCCAGTGTTTGCCGGGATTCCCGATGACCAGGTGAACTGGTTTCTGAGCAAGTCCGAGGAGCTGCGGCTGCGGCCGGGCGAGACGTTGGTGCGGCAGGGGGATCCGGCGAATGCAATGTTTGTGTTGCTGGAGGGACAGTTGCAAGTGCGCGGCGAATTCGCCGGCGAAACCGTTGTGTGGGACCAAAAGCCCGGCGCAGTCGGCGGAGTTCTGCCCTTCTCGCGCATGAAGACTTATCCGGTGGGCCTGCGGGCGCTGACGGATGCGTGGGGGCTGCGATTTCCGTCGTCGCAATTTCCCGAGCTGGTCCGCAAGAGTCCAGAGTTGACGACGCGGCTGGTCGGGCTCATGTCCGATCGAATCCGCGAGACTACGCGCCTCGAGCAGCAGCGCGAGCGGCTGGCCGCGCTGGGCAAGCTTTCGGCAGGCCTGGCGCATGAACTGAACAATCCGGCGTCGGCGGCAAAGCGGGCCAGCAGCCAGCTCCGCGATTTGCTGAAGCGTCTCAAGAACGCCAGTCATGAGCTGGGCAGGCGCCAGCTGACCCCGGAGCAGAAGGCGGAGATTGAGCGGCTGGAGTCATCGCTGATGCAGGCCGACGGGCCTCCGCCGGATCCACTCAGCGCCAGTGCGCTCGAGGATGAGATCGATTCGCTGCTGCGCAGCCACGGGCAGAACGATTTGTGGCAGCTTGCCGCGGACCTGGCCCGGAGGAATTTCAAGCCCGAAGCGCTGGAGCGTTTGTTTGCCACCCTCGGTAACGACACGGCCCGGGCGGCACTGGTGAGGATTTCCGCCTCGGTCGAGATTGCGGGACTGCTCAGAGAAATTGAAAACTGTACCTCACGAATTTCAGATCTCGTGGGCGCCATCAAGGAATACACCTTCATGGATCAGGCGCCGAAACAGAACGTGGACATCGTGAAAACTCTGGAAAACACACTGACTATTTTGCATCACAAGTTGAAGCGCGGCGTTTCGGTGGAGCGCGATTACGACAAGACGCCGCTTCTGGTGAATTCGTTTGGGAGCGAGCTGAATCAGGTCTGGACCAACATCATCGATAACGCCATTGACGCCATGGGTGGAAAGGGCGACCTGCGGCTGCGCACCTACCAGCAGGATGGGTGCGCGGTGGTGGAGATTGGCGACAATGGCCCGGGAATTTCTCCGGAAGTCCTCCCCCACATTTTCGAACCGTTCTTCACCACCAAGGGAGTGGGCGAGGGCACGGGGTTGGGCCTCGATATAGTACAGCGAATTGTGCGGAAACATCGCGGTAGTATTCAAGTCCGCTCCAAGCCCGGGGATACCTGCTTCCAAGTCTGGCTGCCGCTGACGGCAGCTGCCAACTAATTCCGAACCTTCCTTCTCGGAGCCGCAGCGTGAACCTTTCACCGAGAGCCGCTGGCAGGAACCTTTACCGCAGAGATCGCTGAGGGCTCGCAGAGATCGCTCAGAAAGCTTCGCCACATGCAACTCTACGACGCGATCGTCATCGGCTCCGGACAGGGTGGGACGCCGCTTTCCATCGAACTGGCAAAGGCGGGAATGCGCACCGCTCTGGTTGAACGCAAGCACGTGGGAGGCACATGCATCAACGAGGGATGCACCCCCACCAAGACTATGGTGGCGAGCGGCCGGGTGGCTTACCTGGCGCGGCGGGCGGCGGACTACGGCGTGCAGGTGGGGGCGGTTTCCATTGACCTCGAAAAGGTTCGTCAGCGCAAGCGCGACATTGTCGAGAGCTTTCGGGGCGGGTACGAGAGTCGGATTGCGAAGACTCAGAATCTGGAACTCGTGCTCGGGGATGCTCGTTTCCTTGAGTCCAGGGTAGTCCAGGTCCGGCTCAAGGATCGGGGAGAGCGAACACTGGCCGCGAATCGCATTTTTATCAATGCCGGCACGCGGGCCTCGCAGCCTGCGCTGGAAGGGCTCGATCAGGTCCCCACGCTCGACAACGAGTCGATCATGGAGTTGGGAACTGTTCCCGATCATCTTTTGATTCTAGGCGGCGGCTATATCGGCCTGGAATTTGGGCAGCTCTTCCGGCGGTTTGGCAGCCGCGTGACGATCGTTCACACGGGGGGGCAGTTGTTAACTCGCGAGGATGCGGACGTCGCGGAAGAAGTGGCGAAGATTCTGCGCGCAGATGGCCTCGATGTCGTGCTCAGCGCCCAGGCCAAGTACGCCGATCATGCGGGCGGGGCGGTTCGGCTGGAGATCGAGTCCAAGGACGGATCGACGATTCTGGTGGGATCGCATCTGCTGGTTGCGACGGGACGGGTACCCAATTCCGATACACTCAATTTGGCGGCGGCGGGAATTGAAACCGATGAGCGCGGGTTCATCCGGGTGAACGAGCGGCTGGAAACTTCGGCTGCGGGTGTGTTTGCGCTCGGCGACATCAAGGGCGGCCCGGCGTTTACCCATATCTCCTACGACGACTTTCGGATTCTGCGCGCGAACCTGCTGGAGCACAAGTCGCGGTCCACCAAGCACCGGCAGGTACCTTATACACTGTTCATCGATCCGCAACTGGGGCGAGTGGGGTTGAGCGAGACCGCGGCGCGGGCCCAGGGGCGCAAGATTCGCGTTGCGAAATTGCCGATGAGCTCCGTGGCCCGTGCGCTCGAAGTCGACGAGACGCGCGGGTTCATGAAAGCCGTGGTGGATGCGGAGACCAATCAGATTCTCGGAGCAGCCGTGCTTGGGATCGAAGGCGGAGAGATTATGTCAGTGCTGGAGACTGCGATGATGGGCAGGCTGCCCTACACGGCGCTGCGCGATGCAACTTACGCGCACCCGACACTGGCGGAGTCGTTGAACAATCTGTTCATGGCGATGGATGGCGCTTAGCCTGGTATCGGAAGGCGCCGACTTTCATGGACGTTCACCTCATCGATGGCACCTACGAATTGTTCCGCTATTTCTTTGCCGTGCCTTCCGCCACGGATGCGGGCGGGCAGGAGATTGGTGCGGTTCGCGGCGTACTGGGATCGGTCTTCTCGATGATCGAGGCGGGGGCGACTCATCTTGGCGTGGCTACCGATCACGTCGTCGAGTCGTTTCGCAATGAACTTTATTCCGGATACAAGACGAGCGAGGGCGTGGCGCCGGAGTTGCTCTCGCAGTTTCCGATTCTGGAAGAGGCCCTCGCGGCGATGGGCGTGGTCGTGTGGCCGGAAACTTACTTCGAGGCGGAT
>Ga0123355_10015765_pt1 | contig 11885 bp, 7 predicted proteins | sample TergutEmb28metaG_3_FD_89872 | JGI IMG/M metagenome (GOLD analysis project Ga0123355, IMG submission 89872) | Embiratermes neotenicus P1 segment gut microbial communities from Petit-Saut dam, French Guiana - Emb289 P1 | ecosystem: Host-associated > Arthropoda: Insects > Digestive system > Gut ... | reverse complement strand
CTCGTGAGGTCAAACTGAGGAGCTACTTGAATAAAAATGTAGCGGCTCCAGGTTCAGAAAACAGAGATTAACGGCCGTGGGGACCCGTTGCGCTAACCACGTGACACCCCTCTATCCGCAAAAAGTTAGCACTAACTTCGCCCACCGGCGGCGGCCGCTCTGTCGGTATGGTTCGCTCGCGGACTAAAGCCACGGAGTTAAGTTAAGTTAATGTATGTATGTATGTATGTATGTATGTATGTGTATATATATATATATATATATAGAACGTACCACTCCGAGCTCGTACTCGAAGGGAGGAAGAGTGCGCGTTTCGATTTTCAGTTGCGGCCGGTTCTCCGCATGGAATGCTTCCTTTCAGTCCTAACACGGGGATTTGGCCATCTTCAAGTGGCACGATTCTTTTAAAACCTTTCACACCAGTCTAAACCTCACATGGCGCTCTCAGATGACATAAATGTGGCCCCGTGACCAAACCAAGCCATCATCACAATTTCACCAGTGATGCGGAAAATGTCAACCACGAAGGCAAGCCCCCCACCCTGCCGTCGTTTCCTCACCGCAGTTTGTGCAGTTATATCGGGAATGGTGAAAAATCGAAACGCTGGAAATTTCTTAAACACTTACGAGGGACTTAAAGTGATAAAAAAGTATTGTTTTAATAATTTAACTCAATGTACGATACTTCGTTTGTAGTTCGCGGAAGTCACGAGCGGGCCGCCGCACCATCACGACCGGCGGAACACGCGTAGCCAAACGCTATACTAAAGCTTCACTATATGAAGCCAAAATAAAGGAACAGTAATTACGATTACGGCCATAATATTTCCGAAATTATTTCTGTGCATCTTTTTCGCTTCAACTGAACTATATGGTTCAATATGAGGAGCGGGTCTCATTGGCATTCCTTATCTGTTTACCACCGCCACAAATCACTTCACAAGAAAATTAAGGTTCAAAAAGCTGCAACGTATCAATTTCGTGGTAGATCCAATCATAATTTTCACCATTTTTGCTTATTTAAACAAATTTTTTTGAACTCTTATAAATAAAATAACGCGTACAACACTAACCAATATAAATTGACCTTAGCAATCGACAACTTAGTTGAGTAAAACATTTAAAAAAATCGATAAATCGAGTTCCTTCTTGACCGTCTTTAAGTACCTTTATCCCTCTTTTCAATCCGCAGTCTCAATCACCTCCCTCATTTTCTCTAAATGCTGTCATCACATCCCTCCCCAGTCTCGAATGGTTACGTCTGTGCAGAACATCGAGTGAGCTGGTGTAGCGGTGATGCTCTACACTTGCTTTCAAGACAACGGCCTGGCGTCTCGATCGCCGCTTAACCTAACAGATTCATGACTTCCCTCGATCCCCTAAAGCGAATGTTATCCGAAGGCCAGACGAGCTTCTCCTTGGGGAAAATGCGGGCAAACAACGAAGCTACCCATTAACCTTCGTATAGTGCAGAGGTTAAATTGTGTGCAGTGTTGTGCCTTATATTTCCTTCGTGTATACGCACTCGCAGCGACCTTATGTCGAAATTACGATCATCAACATATGCAGGCTCCACTACAGAACAACAGTCAAACCGTTAACATCGCATTTTTAGTACAAAACAGTCCAGTCGTTTTACTTCACAGCGTAAACTAACTTTTATGTCCACTCCTTGATTATACACCAAACAGAAAATATTACATCACAGAAGTGGTACTAATGTCATAGACCTTCGAGCAATGTCTTCGGATAATCTGACCTAAAGGACTCAACGACGACCAAAATACGCATTCTATTGCCCGGGTTACCTAACGTCGCCGGTAAGTTACGATCGAACTAACATGGAGACCGAAGATGTGGGCCTTGGAAATTTTCTAAGTTTTGACTTGAATGTGAGGATCTGTGTTGATTTTCTCCCCACGTTACATGGACTGTACAATAGATGAGAGATAACCTTGCTGAAGGGTCGATTTCTCCGAACCCGAAGCCGTTCGACACGCGATGTTCACATTGTAACGCACGATCTCTAATTTGCATCAACCACTTACCTGAGAAATGAATACCCTCGAAAGTTCGATTTAAGCTTTGCGGAACATTGGACTACCGGCAATGTTTTGAACGAACCCTCTCTCTCAAATAATCAAAATCGTGTGTGTGGTTTCTAAGGTAAAACAGGCCTTCAATTCATCCACTTTATGCTAAGAAGATACGAAAAACCCATCTATTTTTCTTCAGTTCGCGTTCCGTCCCGTCTATCACCATCAAAATTAAACTACAATACTATCGCATTTGTAGGGCGGGTAGCACAGTCGGTATAGCGACTGACTATGGGCTGGACGGTCCGGGTTCGAATCCCGGTGGGGACGAGATTTTCCGCCCGTCCAGATCGGCCCTGGGGCCCACCCAGCCTCCTGTACAATGGGTACCGGGTCTTTCCCTGGGGTAAAGTGTGGCCGGGGCGTGCTGCTGACCACTCACCTCCTTCTACCGCCGCGGTCATGGAAGAGCAGAGCTGTACCTCTACCCACCCCCTGTGCCACACCGGGCCTGTAACGCGATCACTTTACCTTACTATCGCATTTGACTTATGCCCAATGCAAGGCACATGGGCGAGGAAAATTTAAAACGAAAGTATCAAAGTTACGACCCAGTTCCAAACAACTTTACGCATAAAAATTGTGGGTTATATTTACACAGTGACTCAAAACTGAAAGCTTTAAATTAAGGATGTCATTCACTGTCGGGTATATCATTTGAACACAAAGTCCGAAGCTCAGATCTTACATAACTATGCATGTTCACACTGCAATGCGTGTTGGCACAAGCATGCGTAACTTCGAAACGAACTGGCAGCTATGAGTTTGTTATCTCCCCATTTGAACCAGCCAGTAGAGACGTGTCTCGACCATCGCTCTTTTGTTCCATGGACTGATCAAAAGTGATGGTCCCGTGGCTCACAACATTGGCCACCACGATCTCCAGATGGGAACCGCCCCCAGATCTTTGCTGGTGGGAAGGGAACATGTAACATATGGTGTAATGGTAAATAATGAAGACACAAGCTGGAATGACTGTTGCACCGTGGACGATGTATCCCATGTACAGGACAATACTAATGAACTGACGATAGCAACAAGTTCGACTTAAAAAGTCGTAAAGGATCTGCACCGAGGCTGACGATGGCCACTTTTCAACATCTACTGCAAATACGGCAGTAACAGCTTAATGTCTATTCTCCCTCATTCAGGTAACCATAAACCCGCAACCCTTGAGAATCATACCCATGTTTGTGACATTTACGACTGGGAATGACCACAGGACTAAGGCCCACGTCACATGTCATCCTATAGCATGCCGAAAAGAATAAACGTCATCCTCTCATCGTCTACAGAACACGATGTACATCCAGCATGGCCGTCAACTCGTCTGCATTGGCAATTCGAACTCTTGTATGCACTCTACAGAGCAGAATTCATGCACGGCCACACCCGTCTTCATTTTCGCCAGTACCGTCATATTAACTAGGCCGGTGTTCCACCAGTACAGAGCGACGCGTCGTAAGACAAACATGAGTCAGTCAGAGGGATATTGTGCGGAAACTGAGTATTGAGAAGATACACATTAAACAACACAGGCAATGTACGTATGACGTAACACTGAAGTGCATTCGTGCAACCACTGTTGCAGTGGAAAAGCAATATGTATTACACATCCTGAGTGTGTGTTTGTAGTTTCAGGTGCCCAACTTGAAATGCGCATGCGCCGTATTTCCATCCATGGCCCGCCCAGATCTACAACATTTTTCCACGTTATCTCATAAACGGCATGATTTTCGGGGGGAAAAGTCACTGAAAACGAAATGTGTGTTTTCATTTTCTGTACAAGTTTTGTCTGTAACATTTTTATTCTAGGAAGAACTGAGCGAGATCTGAGTAAAAACGTATATTGGTCTTCTTCATGTAAAGTACTCGTTATTCTTGTCAGATTTAAATGAAATTTGAATTTTCTCAACGGATTTTCGAAAAATATTCAAATATCAAATTGCATGAAAATCCGTCCAGTGGGAGCCTAGTTGTTCCATGCCGACAGACGGACGGACGGAGAGATATGACGAAGCTAATAGTCGCTTTTTGGAATTTCGCAAACAAACTACACGTACAAATTCGTATAAAGGATATATTTCTCTGCTGTCTTGAATTCTGTCGTTAAATTTTAATCTCGTCACGATGATCTGAACTGTGCTGAATTAGCTCAGGATTTGGCGGTCAACAACGGTTGTTGCAAGAAGAAATACACTTGTACACACAATAGGCTGTACGATGTGCTGTATTTATACTTGTGGTTACGACTGTCTTCTTGGCTTAGAGACGGTTCCCACTAACACACCTCGCATTTTGGTTAACTTGTGCTCAATCAACTTAAATTATATATAAATATGAGAGAGATGATTCAGTTCCGCGGCCCTTATTTGAAGTCACTACTGTCACCATTTTTATATCTTAATTTTATTATTACACTATTCTTGTCTTGAGGAGGAGCAGGCCAAGCGTGGTAATCTGCTAAAATAGTGATGTACGTACTGTCTCCTGCCAAATGAACATGACCCTCATTTCTCCCTTCTTTCCCACTTTCTTCTACTCTTCAACCACAACTTACGACCATCTCTCGCACTCAGAATTTTAGTTTTCCAAAGGTTAATCATGGCAATGGAATACAATTATGAAGGTGAAAAGAGTCCCATTCCCTAACCCAATAAGTGGCCAATTAAAACAGAATATGTTAGATCCTAACAATCTGGTGGCATGCATTGTGACAATAAAGAAAACCAGGTCACGAATAATGTGATTGCGAACGTCAGCGACCTTTTTAGATTACAATTTGGCACGCGAGATTTGATTAACAATAAAACAGAACTCCAAAGCCACGCGACCAATGCTTAAGGCACGACACGGAACAGTCTCGGACCATCCACTGTCCACAGTGTAGCACGGCCACAACTACTGACAGGCGGCTTAATAATAAACAGAATTTCGAACTAATTACAGCTCTCGGGTCAGTGCGTCCAAATCTGTGCTCCACGGATAACCACTACTCGTGAATGATGTAGTCACAATTAACTACAGTCTGATCTGCTATAACGTGATAGTTGCATTCTGGTGAAATCTCGCGTTATAGAAAACGCAATAAAAATAGGATCAAATCCGAAAAAATGTGGCCCGTCATCCAGCCTTACATCTCCACAATGGTCGCGGAAATCGCGTACCAGCCAACACGCGTATGCGCCAGTACGCGTTATAGTCAAGTCGTGTTAACGAAACAGCCGTAAAAGCAGAACTGATTAAACTTATAATTTGAAATTGCATGTGAATGATGCTGACGGGAATTTTCGAGTTATGAGTAAGGAGGGCAAATCCATAACTGCAAACTCAAATAAATTAGAAATTTATGGTACATGACGAGTTCGAACATACGGAATACGACAGTACATTGATATATCCGAAATAACCTTCATAATAAGAATTATGAATAACGCAATGAACAAATGTCGAAATAAAACTGTCTCAAACACATATAGTGTGGGTACGTGGTGCAGGATGAGGGAGTCAGTGATCAGTCGTCGGCCGTATGAAGAACTGTAGGACATCACTGGAACAACAGACAGTTCGGTTCGAAAAGGAGTCGCAAACAGGTCTAAAGTCCGATTTCAAGTTCTCACAGTAGTGCTGACGAAGATTCAAGTCTTCCGAAATATAACGCCGTGTCGACTGGTAGACAGGTTTTGACATTTCGAAGACACTACGCTTCTTCAAAAGTCGGTAACTACTTACCAAACGACACGGCGTAATTCACCACAAGACACGAACCTTCAGGTCTAATACCCTTCAAGAAGAGAAGCGGGAGGAAGAACTTAGGTTTATTTAGTTTTATGCTCTAACTAAGTGTCTCAAGTGCGAAGGTTCGTAAGAATTTGGAATAAGACGGCAACAGCCCTATTTCAGGTACTATCTGGCATTTTTCTGGTCTGACTGACGAAAACAAAGAAAAAGCTCAGTATGGAAAACCGTCCGTAATCTGAAGCTGCCATCTGAACCAACAACATCCGAAACACAAGTCTAATGTCTACTACGTAACCTGCACTACGAAAATCGCGATAATGAAGGTGATTATCACCAATACAAGGAAGGACTTGAAACCGAAAAAGTGGTGTTTTCCAAAAGTATTAACGGCCATTAACAAGTAAATTAAAGACGCAGCAGGAGCAGGATAAGGCCGCCAAGGCACAAGTGTCCATGGCACCCAGCACTAAAATTCCATTTCTTACCAACTGCGATTCAACAAGATTGAAATGAATGTGCTGATCCGAACTACTGAATTAGTAACTGATCGATTTCTGACAAATAACAGCCGCTGAATGCAGTACATCAGAGTGAAATCTGAGTATCTATCGGTCATTCTGTGGCCATATAGGCCTCCCTATGACGCACACAACTGACATGCTTCTTACTAACCGTCACTATCTTCAACTCGAAGAGTTTCTGTTCATATTCGTTCTTGCGTGTACACGTGTATCAATCCCCACCCCCAACCCCTCCGCCCAGAAAATTAATAAATTTCTAACCGACTGCGCACCTTTAACATAAAGAGTGGTGTAACCTCTTTTAGTGGACATTTGACTATGGTGTTAACTGACCACTGGGCCACTCAGGATAGGCTTACAGTTTTTAAAGTGTCTAATCGAATGACACTTTCGAACGCTAAAATTCGGCGACTCACCTACGAACCATGACAAGGGCCCTACAGTGTCCACGAAAGTCGTATTTATAGAACAGAAATACAAGATAGGCAAAGAGTCACGTTCGTGTAATCATTGTTGCAGTAGTAAAACAATAAGTATTACATATTACGAGTGTGTGTTTGTAGCCTTAGGTACCTAGCGTGAAATGCACATGCGCCGTATTGTCATCGGTGTCCTGTCCGGCTATACTATATTTTTCCACATTATCTCATTAACGGCACGATTTCCGGGAAGAAAAAAGGTTATTGAGCGTAAAATGTGTGTTTTGATTTTCTCCACTTTTTTTTGTCTCAAACATTTCTCATTCTAAGAAGAACTGAGCGAGATATGATTAAAAAATGTATTAATATTCGTGTTATTCGTTATCCTTGTCAGATTTTAATGAAACTTGAATCTTCTCGACAGGCTTGTATGTTTTAGATAAAAATCGCATAAATGCAGCCTGGCAAGTGTCAGCCACCATCCACTTGAGAGCAGCACCGACCTTCGGTCAGCTTAATTAAGTAATTACACACATCCCAGCTGTGATAATTGGCTTTCATATTCGAATCTCAGGCCACAGATGCCTAGTTTTCGAGATGACTGTTATTACTCTAATAAATCTTAATAAGTTGTGTGGTTTATTTTACAATGTCAATAACTCGGAGTACAAAGCGTCGAGGGTAAGATGACTGATGAATGGGAAAGAACTTGGAAGGAGGTCGTCGTAGTCTAATCAGGGCACTAAGCCTGGTATTTGCCTGGACGGTCAAATTATGGGACAACTGTATATGAAGAATTAGAAGTATAAGGAAGGAAATGGTGAATAACACCTGTGCCCATACCATATAGATGTAGGAAGGTAAAGTGCATGTATTCTAGACCTCTGTAATAGACGATATCTCCTGCAGAGAATTCAATTGACGAATAATGACGAATGCTTGCAAGACTAATAAAATTCTTCTGATCACCCGCCGTGTCATAGGATGCAATTACGTTGCAGAGATATTGTCCAATGAGGCTCTCACGCAATCACCAGATGCTCATATTCAACACACAGTATTACATGCGCATCATTAAACAGCGGCAATAAACGGATCGACGGATACACGTGTTCAAGTCCCTTGATGTACTGCGCAAAACGGTATGCAAATCTACTGCATATCAGATCGAGATATTCAGATTAGCAGCACTGTAGACAGTAATACAACCCTTCGAATCGTCCTTCAATCGAAACAACGCTTATGGATGTGGGATCCGACGTTTCGGGCGAGCTTACTGCCTCCATCTTCAAGGCAGTCTTAAAAGAATGCTATTTCGTTGCTGACGTTTCGAGTGGCTTACTGGTTCCATCTTCAAGTCATTCTAAAAGAATGCTATTGCGATGGTAACGTTTCAGGTGAGATTACTGCCTCCCATCTTCAGGGCAGTCTACGAAGAATGGTAGTTTGGTGCCGGCGTTTCGGGGCAGTTTAAGAAGAGTAAATGGCAGGAAAAACCCCCTTTTCATATAACCTAACCAATAAAACGACTCTTTCCTTCCAAAGCCTTGCTTACTTTCAAATCGTGATGACTGCCCCATCTTATTCAGCATTACCCCCGCAGTCTGAATAATATTTTTAAATAGTTCTTCAATCCTTCGCTCTCTCATTCACTCACTCAATGTTAACATCTGGCACCGCAGAAAGTGGAACAGAACCGAAACAGTAGCGTGTCCAACAAGGTGCCTACAACAGCTGGCACACACAATGTATCTACAGGAGGCTCCTACACCACAATAAAGCTTTAAAATAGAGTAGTTACTGTATGTACCATCTAGTTCAGCATTCAAAACCTCTGCACTTTCCCCACAGAGAGCATTCATTGCTTCAGAACAAATTTCAGAACAAACAAGTCATTTCCATCACCATTAACCATCTAATCCTTGTAACGAGTAAACTGTTTTCTGTGGAAGTAGAAGCTCAATTTCTTAACCTCTAGAAGAGTTAGCTTTTATGCGACATGACGCTGTACAATTTGGTAAATAATTCCCGGCGTTTCGGAGAAACCTTTTGCCTACATATTCACGGCAAGGACAGATATAATTCGTACTTCATTCAGTTAAGCATGAATTACATGAGACCATCAGTACTGCAGAGCGCAGTGTCTGTATTCATTAGTACATTTACCAAAGCGAAGACATGTACATGGCGAGATACTGATTTAATATTCTATTAAAAATGTTCCCCAGAAACAAAAGTAAAATAGTTATTTACTTTGAACACGCTGTGCAGACAACCTAAAAAATGAAACGCGAAGAGAGCACTGTAAGAATTAAATCAGCGAACAGTGTCACTTACAGCAGCTACGTTAACAGACATCAAGTAAGATGTGAGGGGCAGGTATCTGGTAGCGGTAACCACAGTTCTGTGGGCCCAGTTACTCTTCTTACTGCGTCGGTAAAAGAAAAATGAATCTGCTAATTGCAGTTGAGAAGAAAACAGACTGGCTGCCTCGCACATAATTGTTAAAATGATCTGAGCAGCCAGTATTTATGCCTTTCTTCACTGGTAGGCCTACCGGGTCTTCTCTGTAGCAAGTAACTATGTTGGGCAGCTCCCATGTGCCCTCCATTGCTGTACGCATTTGTTGACTTTGAATGCATATTCAAAATTTTCCGGCGAATTTAGTTTCCTTCCATACACCTGTACACTCAGCATAACCGTGACGTAACGTTCAGTATAAAATGTAAATATCACTTTAAAAACAGGCACACCATACAAACATTTGGTACACGATTAAAAAAACATAACCTCATTCAGCCTGTAAGTTTGAATAAAAATACTTTTGGACCTGGTAAATATTTACCGAAATACAATAAACACATCCATGAGGCAGACTTTTTGGGTTTCCACACGGTGTAGGATCATCGGGTGCCACGGACGTTCGGAGTTACAGTATGTGCCACCTCTACATTCATTGTGACGGAATTGCATCCAAGTGGAGGCGCCAGATGCCGGCCTGTAGGGTGTCTAAACTTAACCCTTTGGCCCTTGAGCTGGACATTTACAGTTTAGCACACCATTTATGTACAATGTAAATATTTTATGAACCAAGAAGGGTAACATTAGGAAATACACGGCATTTTGTGGAAGAATAAACGAAGATGGTGAAAGTCTAAAAAAATAATTAAATAATATATTTGTTGACTAAATATTTAAAAAGCGTACCCTGGGGAGTAGCGGTATGCCTGTCCTATATATAGGATGCATGGTGCCTAAAGGTTAAACCAGTGTCACTGGAGCACTACCCACCCTGAAAGCCTACAAAACATTCTTGCACTTTTATTTCAACATTAGTACCGTGCATCTTTCTTTTTTGTATAATGAACCAACAAATGCACAATTGATCAACACTTTAACATACTGCTCTTTATTGCACTGCCCCTACAGGTACTGACTACATACTCCCTGAAAATGACGCAATAGCGTCGAAACATGTAGGGGCAGTGTAATAAAGAGCGGTATAATAGTGCTGATCAATTGTGCATTTGTTGGTTCACTATACAAATATTCTTGCACTATTTGCAGCGCGATATCTGTAGTACTGTCGCTTTGTGACAAGACGTTCGTATCTGCATTTAACGACCACACCTATAACTAACTGACTCTATGGAGGAGAGTCCTTCTTGAGAAGCTTACAAGTCCTCAGCCGGCATTTTATGGTACCCGAAAGTTCATTATCGCATGCATTATTAGAACCCCCCACCTGTCCCTGAGCCAGATCAATCAAGTCCATGGCCTCCATTCCACTTCTCGAATATCTATTTTAATATTATCCTCCCATCTACGCCTAGGTCTGCCACGTGGTCTCTTCCCCTCAGATTTCCCCAACATACCGTGTACGCATCTCTCCTCAACCCGCCCCGCCCATCTCATTATTCTTAATTTGATCAGTCGAACTATTTGGTAAGGTGTACAGGATCATAAAGATCGCCGTATGTTGTTTCCTCCACCCCCTCCCTCCCCGTTACTTCGTCCCTCTTAGGCCCAAATATTCCCTCAGCACCCTACTCTCGACAAACCTCAGCCTATTTTCCTTCCTCAACGTCAGAGGCCAAGTTTCACACACACGCGAAAAACACGAAAAATTATATATATATATTTATTTTTTGAATAGCAAACTGAAAAACAAAAGATTCTGTCCCGAATGATAGCAAGCATTCCCTGAGTTCAATGTGCTCTTAATTTCTTCCTGAATGCAATTCTGATTTGGTAGTGTTGTTCCTAAATACCTGAAATGTCCCACCCTTTCAAAGAATGTGTGTGAAATAAGGAACAGTCCGGTAGATACATGCACTGTGTTAGTGTGTGTGTGTGTATATATATATATATATATATATATATTACAACTCGTGTGTATGTGTATGCCTGTCAGAAATATCCTTCTGTTCACGTATGCTAAAATAGTTCCTCAAGTTTAGAAACATTCTCAAGTTATTAATTACAAGTAAACTTGCGAAAATGCCTGAGACAAAGGGAGCTTAAATATTTTTAAGTAGACACTGACTACTGAGGAGTGGAATTACCTGCGAAATTAAACAAACAAACAATGAATGTCAAATGCACTGCATAATAATGAAGTGTGCTGGTGTGGAAATGGAAAACAGACAACTAACAATTAACACGAATCAAATGGACAGAGCTCTAGGAATCAGGAGCGTCGACATCCAAAATAGGTCAGTTCAAGACATATACAGACACAGCAAAAAAAACTGTGAGGGAATGAGACACGTATGATCTTCAGTCGCGCAGAAAAAGTGGGAAGAAAACTACATCAAAAGTTATAACATTTTTTTCAAATCTTGTTTGGTTCTATTTTTGTCCAATTCAAAATAAAAGTTCACTGGTGCTCTAAGACCTCATTAATGCAACAGATATGCTCTTCTAAAATAATTCTACACGGAAGTTAAATAGATAACTGGAAGAGCAACACCATGAACAAAACTGAAAAGTAGGGGGGGGGGGGGGGGGGGGGGAACGGCAACTCTGTACGGAAACAAAAACGGTGAGGACGGCAAGAGGGTAAGAACCGAAATTAAAAACGGATCCCGACCCCCTCGTTCTGGTGG
>Ga0123355_10015762_pt1 | contig 11886 bp, 10 predicted proteins | sample TergutEmb28metaG_3_FD_89872 | JGI IMG/M metagenome (GOLD analysis project Ga0123355, IMG submission 89872) | Embiratermes neotenicus P1 segment gut microbial communities from Petit-Saut dam, French Guiana - Emb289 P1 | ecosystem: Host-associated > Arthropoda: Insects > Digestive system > Gut ... | reverse complement strand
CAGTTTTGATTACTTACATTGATTACTCAATTATGGAAAATTATATCGGAAAGATGGCGTCCTTCTTGCCGTACACACGTCCGGAGCCTCTCCTCAAAGTTCTGCATCACATTTACTAATATTCTTGTGACACAGTTGCAATTTCTTCGCGAATGGAAACTTTCAGATCGTCGACTGTACGAGGTTTTCGAACTTAGACTTTTGATTTGAGGTAACCCTAAAGAAAGAAATCGCAGGCAGATAAATATGGTGAGCGTGGGAGCCAAGGGACATCGCCGAAACGCGAGACTACGTGTTGCGGAAACATTTGTCGAACAACTGTCTTCGAAGCCCTTGCCGTGTGGGCTTTGGCTCCATCTTGTTGGAACCACATTTCTTCCATGTTAACCCGTAAACTTAAACGTAACCGTAAACTACTACCCATTTCAAAAACATTCGTCCTTTTTTGCGCCACCCTGTGTATTGTTTTCACAGTGTGGGGTCAACTTAAAGGTAACGTAGCCCGTAACGTACAAGATTTGAGGTTCTTACAACATTTCTGTGGAGTCATGGGTTATTCGATTCGACGCCGTGTCGTTGGGTGATTGTTACCGACTTTTAGAAGGAATTTAGTATTTTTGAAACGTCGGTAACCGGTCGCCAACGACACAGCGGGTTGGGGTACGGACCCGAGCCTCCGCGGTGAAAGGCTGGCGACTGACCGCCTGAAGCAGTAACGACTTGTAGTTTATGGGCTGCAGCATGTCGGAGGAACCGGCTGCCTTCGTCTTCGGGGTGGAATATTAGTAGAAGGTGTCACGTCGTAACGCGTTTGTTGAGTTGAATCCGCTTTCTGGATTAGGCCGCGTAAGGAATGATTTCCCGACATTTCGGCAAACGTTACAGTTGCTGTCTTCTGTGTTAATGAATGTGGAAGTTATCCGGTGGCCCTTATATAGGCCTACATCTGGTGGTAGGCGTGGGAAGTCCTCTGTCTGATAATTGGGCGGGAGAGTACCGCAGTACTACCCTTCGGAAGACAAGCACCGTGACGCTGATTTCAGTTTCAATTGCCTGTAGCCGCTTTACGTGCTGCAGTAAAATGGAGTCATTCTATTTTTACCGTAGTTTATTCCACCCGTTAGTTTATGGATGGTTGGGCGATGTAACATCCTGTAACGTCTGTCAACATCCGCCATGTCACGAGACCGAAAGAAACCTTTTCGGCGCTTGTGATAAATAACTACAACTAGGAATTCGAGTACCCAGTAGTTTGCCAGGAATGTAGACAGTTTCCATTCCAGTAGGATCTCCCAATTACTCTAGTGTTTTGAAATGTCGTGCTGGAGAAGGGCAGAGGAGATCGCTTGGACCGATCGTGTGAAAAATGGAGTACTGCATGAAGTCAAGGAGGAACGGAACATCCTACATACATTAAAAAGAAAGGGGGACTATTCTTGATTTCAAACTTTCGCGGTGTTCTGAATATAGTGTGTTTTCTTTTGGGTAAGAGACAACTTAACAAGAACGGAAAGGGCAGCATTAAAGACTCTCAAGAAAAACTCCAACCTCACCATCCTACCGGCAGACAAAGGCAATGCTATTGTGATTCTCAACACTATAGACTACAAACAGAAGATAACCTCCCTTCTTGAAGATCCATCATATAGAAGACTGGCCGGGGAATTACCCAAAAGAAAACACACTATAAAGGGGGGCTAACTGCATTGGTCGCATCTTGCATAGGAACTGCCTTCTAAAACACGTTATTGAAGGGAAGATGGAGGAAAAGATGGAAGTGACGGGAAGAAGAGGAAGAGGAAGTAATCAGCTACTAGGGAACGAGAAGGTAATGGAAACTGAAAGAGGAAGCTCGAGTTTGCCCTTCACGGAGAACTGACTTTGGAAGAGGCTGTGGACCTGTTGTAGGTGAGTCTTGGCCCTGTTGTAAGGAGACTATGGACCTGTTTTAAGGAGGCTATGGACTTGTTGTAAGGAGGCTGTGGACCTGTTGTAAGGAGGCTGTGGACCTGTCGTAAGGAGGCTCGGACCTGTTGTAAGGAGGCTGTGGACCTGTTGTAAGGAGGCTGTGAACCTGTCGTAAGGAGGCTTGGACCTGTGGTAAGGAGGCTGTGGACCTGTTGTAAGGAGACTGTGTGCCTGTTGTAAGGAGGCTGTGGACCTGTCGTAAGGAGACTGTGGACCTGTCGTAAGGAGGCTGTGGATCTGTCGTAGGGAGGCTTGGACCTGTCGTAAGGAGGCTGTGGACATGTCGTAAGGAGGCTGTGGATCTGTCATAAGGAGGCTGTGGACCTGTCGTAGGGCGGCTGTGGACCTGTTGTAAGGAGACTATGGACCTGTTGTAAGGAGGCTATGGACCTGTCGTAAGGGGGCTGTGGACCTGTCATGAGAAGGCTGTGGACTTGTTGTAAGGAGGCTGTGGACCTGTCGTAGGGAAGCTGTGGACCTGTTGTAAGGAGGCTGTGGACCTGTCGTAAGGAGGCTAGGGCCTATCATAAGACAGACTACGTGATGATGAATATTAAAGCCTTCTGTGCTGGTACGTTGAGTCGACAGCAGGTGGCCACCAGAGGTCAATTTGTTTGGTGCCCCTCTGACCTGTTTGCGGTACTGCGATTTCATAGGAGTTCATGAAGGTGTGTTCTTCTGTGTTTGTGCACTCATTAATTAGATTATATTATGTACTCTTTGTTTAACAGTGCTCCCAGCAGCTCAGACTATATAGTGTCGAATGATAGGATGAGTGAATAATGAACAGAAGAGGATGTGTGCTGTAGCAGCATGTGCTTGGAGGGTCAGAAAAATACTAAAGACTTTGATTCACTTTTAAAGAATTCTAACGATGCTGTAGGACTGTTATAATACACGTGGTTGACATTTTGGACGTTGCCTTCCCCTGACTAAAAAAATACCCTATATCGTTTCAGAATTTAAAATTTAAAATTTATTAGTTGAGTTCCGTTTACATATCTTTGGATGTAACTGGTAACACTGGGTTTTTTTGGCCACTGTACATCCATTATTTTATCAGTAATGACTGAAGTTTTACCTAAACTAATTACTATCTTGTCCGGTATGAATGTCATCTAAGGTTTTATATATATATATATATTATATATATGTGTGTGTGTGTGTATAAATATAAATATAAACATATATATATATATATAGTATAGGTAAAAGTAAAGTTCAACCTAGAACAGACCATGAAGGCCCAGAGGGGGAGTGGAAGTGTAGCTGTATTCTTTCTTTAATCTCGGCGCTAATTGGGGGTGGGTGGTCAGCGCCACGCCCCGGCCGATTTACCCCCGGGAAGGACCCGGTACCCATTGTATAGGAGGCTGGGTCTGGACGGGTGCAGAAAATATCGCCCCCCCACCGGGATTCAATCTCCGAACTTTCCAGCCCATAGCGAGCGAGTCGCTATACCGACTGCGCTATCTCGTTCCATGTACTGTACATTACACAAAACAAATCAAATACTTTTTTTTATGTTTTGCTGACCATCTCAGTAGTATATTTATCTTAGTAATTAACCAACTTGATGCACAAAATTTGTTTTACGTTAAGTTTATTTCATGCCTCGACATGTTTCAAGCACATGTGCCCACCGTCAGGAGGTCAGAATTATATCACACAGCCTCTGGTATCATCACACTGAAACAAGTGAGTTGTCTAAAATTACTAAAATACATTCTATAAATATAAGCACATAGCAGTAAAATTTATGTGTGAAAAAATTTTACTACTATGTGCTTATATTTATAGAATGTATTTTAGTAATTTTAGATCACTCACTTGTTTCAGTGTGATGATAACAGAGGCTGTGTGATACAATTCTGACCTCCTGATGATGGGCACGTGTGCTCAAAACATGTAGAGGCATGAAATAAACTTGTGCATCAAGTTGGTTAATTATGAAGATAAAATTGAATACAGTTTAATAATATTAAAGTGCATGGTCCAATGACTCATTGTTTGGAGCAGCCAATGCCATAATTTCGTCCCTTTTTGTTCTAAAGAAAGTGGTTATCGGTGGCTGCCTTTCTTAACACTGTAACTCACGGTACATTTTTTCTTTATATGGACCCAAATCCTGTTTGAGCGCCCCACTGAGCTTTCCCTGCGAACTGCACGCAGACAAATGTGCTTTAAAATGTGCCATAAGCCGCGACTCTGCTGTGTGTTGTATTGTGGCAGTCAAAGTTTTAAGGCCGTGTGGTCTTACATCAATGTTTCAGGGAAGCATATTACATTCTTCTTCAGGGTAGAAGTGAGCCAAATTGTGGAAGGGAAGGTGGAGAGAAAAACCAGTCATGGAAGTGGAAGTAATATATCAAACTAGGTGTGAGAGGAAGTTTGGGAGCAGTGTAGTCTTAAGATGTGTGGTTCACATGGAAGTGAATTTTGACATCACACTCTTCTGTTATGTGGACAATGTGTCATTTCCATTGACCTAACACCTCTCAAAACTTGTTGTCAACCCATGTCCCCCCCCCTCTCTCTCCCTCTTTTTTAGGGGGGGGGGGGAGGGGGGGGGGGGGGGGGGACTGTGTGGATGTCAATCCAGATTTTTAGCTGTATCAAAAGATGTGTGATGTCAGTGGACCCGATGCACACTCGTCACACGATGTCCTTGAATTTTCATTGCAATTACACACAGTCTTGGCTGTACATTCTCTCTTTGTCTTACCTCTGGCTTCTGGCCAGCTGTTACTTAATAATCTTTCTGCAAATAGGTTTCACTCCCCCACTAGATTCTAATTCCGTTGCCCTGTTTGCATCCATCTTGTCATTGTTCTGCTCTCCCATATGCAGTGACTGTCGTGTCTTCGAAGAAGTGACAATGACCACTCACCATTCATCAACATTTCATGTAGCTGTCAGCTCCTTTAGGTGTACGCCATTTGGTTTGTACACATCATTTGTTTATGACATTAGACTTCAGGTTCTTACAGAGTTGATTAGTACAGTTTGGTGTCATGCATTTTGGTATTGTGTGGTTTGGTTGATATGTGCCTTGGTACAAAACTATACAGCGTCACATTCCAGAATACCTTCTCGTTTGTGATATTGTTTGACTTTCTGTAAGTCCATTAAAATGTTGTAATTTTAACATGAGAGTGCATTTTTTGATGACTGTGCTGTACTAATTGCATTGAGCCTTCTTGAATTGTGACATATGTTAGTAAATACAAGTGTCATATGGAGGGTTGTTCATGGAAAGTAATTTAATGTGTTTGGTGGCTTCCATTTTTAAAGTTTAGTGTACCTATTAGAATAGTGAGACTTGGAAGTCTTCACTGAATATTATGGGTACTGTCTTATGGGTTGTTATGCCACGTGTTGGGTTGTGAAACCTAAGTTTGCAATGTGTTATTATTAGTATTATTATTATTGTTATTTATTTTATTATTATTATATAGGAAAACATACTTTTATTATATAATGCATAATTTTATCGTATTTACAGCACACATTCTGATTAACTTTTATTAAAACCCATCATGCCATGCTTTAGATGATAACAAATTTTTTATTATGTTTGTACCTTGGAAAAATAAGTACTGTTTCCTTATTTAAATAACATTAGACACTGGTTGTTGTTATTCCAAGGTACAGGTACTGTATTAGAGGCTCTCGGTACAATTAAAAATATTTTTTGTGTGTGTGGTCCCAGTGTTATTTTCCACTTGATACATCATACATTTGTGGTGAACAAGACTGTGTGAATGAGATTCTCTTGGGGGTGGTCTGATTTTTCCTGGAATATTTTTTGTCACGACCTTCTTACCATTTTCTTATACACAGCATAACCTCTGCAGTTGCTATGAACTAGTTGTTGTTGTGGTCAGACTGAAAATATTACAGTACATAATAAAAGTGGAATGGAGTGCTCACAACTCACAGGTCCCCATATGTATGTGTCATACTGAATTTAATATTATGCAGGCATATGAAAGATGTAGGATGGGTCGGTTAAAAATAAATCATGAAATAGTTAGTACACGGGTGCGTAATTCCTGTACTGGACATGACATATCACCCAGCAGAAAGTTACAACCGTTTTGTAATTCTGAAACACAGTATTTACAAAAATTTCAAGTGATTAACCTCTGTGTCTTAAAGTGCTTGTATGTCGAAGTATACGCATGTGTAGGTGCGTAGTGAAGAATCATTTGGAATTTGGTATAGGTGGGGATGAGTCAAGCCCTGATGAGGAAGAAGAGGATTCAACCCTCAAGTGCAGTGGCACAGCTTGGTCAGGTTCAGATTCAGCCACACGCCATAGGAGCAGCTCCACCTCTGATTTCTCCAGTTCATCCTCATCCGAGGAGGAGGAGGCGGAAGACCGCAACCGCCCCTCATACAAATCCTGCCAACCTATTGAAGGTTTGCTGCTCCTCCATCAAGAATTTGTAGAAGTCAGAGATCTTAAAGGAAGGAAACTGGTCACAGAACCATAACAGAAAATTTTTATAAACCTTGTATGGAATTTTATATTGATCAAATGGGTTCATTTTGGTGTTTTGATTGGGTAATGCGTTTGGTGGTGTCTTTGGACTTCTGCCCTGTTGTTAGATATCCCATGGCTGGTGATAAATCTTGGTCTTGTCTTCCACGATTTTGAACTTTTGATGTTGTGTAGAAAGTTTACACATATTGTGTAAACCTAGGCCTAGATGGGTGGAAAATATTAGGATGGATCTCCAGGAGGTGGGATGTGGGTATATGGACTGGATTGGGCTGGCCGAGGATAGAGACAGGTGGCGGACGCTTGTGAGTGCGGTAATGAACCTTTGGGTTCCGTGAAATGCGGGGAATTTCTTGACTAGCTACCAACCAGTTAGCTTCTCAAGAAGGACTCTGCACCATGGAGTAAGTAAGTAAAGTATGTGCTCCATCCTCCTGTTTCATACAACTTGTTTTCTTTTCTGCATGTGATTTGAAACTTATGGATGGCAGTGATATGCAGTACTTAATTTAAAAAAGGCACCTGAACTATACCATTTTATATATTCCTTGTTCCACGTACAGAGTTTTTAATGGATCTTTGAACTGCAAGAATTGCATTCATTTCCATCCTTGAATTTAATATGCAAAATGCTAATCAAAATTTGTGATGAGACCAAAGATTTATATGCCACATAGCCAGTGGCCTTACTGCGTCATCAAATCAGTGAGGTCAAGCGCAAAGCATGCAGCGCATAATGCTTATCTATGCCTTTATTTTTTTAAATCGTAGGATTCACTACCAAGCTGAGTAATGTTATATTTGGAAATAAGGTTTTACAGTTGAATTAATAGTTCTGTATGTATTTAATTCTTATTAGAACTAATTTTAAGGTTAGTAAAAATTGTAGTGAGTAACAAACATTTGTTTTATTTGGATCCTGTTGCTTGCAAATGCCAGACCTCACAACGACAGGTTGTGACGACGACTTCCAGTGGGTATGCAATTCAGCAGGTGTTACAGACAGCAGAAAAAGGCAGCCTGTCAAGAAAAGTAATGTGGTAACTGCAGAAAAGAGAATCATAGATGTCTGCACCCCAGAATCTGATGGTAGTAGATACAATCATCAACACCTTGATTACGACCCTCCGCAGATAATGCAAAGCCAGAAGATTATGACTCCATCCTATGAGAAAGAAACTGACAAGAGTGAAATACAAGCTTCTGGTACCGATGGATGTGAGTATCGCCGACTTGTTAGTGAAAGTAGTGAAGCTTCTCATCGTAAGCCACCAAGGCATGATTCTGGTTTAAAATCACATGCATCTTTTGACAAGGCATCAAGTCTTGATCGGCGACGGTATCATGGACACAACAGAGCCAGTAGAGATCAGAAATCTCAGTCATCAATCATTCTTCATTCTCCAAGATTCCACTCTCCTGCAAGACACGCAAGTCCATCGGGTGTAGAATGTCCACACTACAGCAACACATCCTGCTGTAGTGAAGCAGCAAAGATTCTCATGAACCATGGTGTTTCTTGCTGTGATTCAGTAACAAGTCTTTTACGCTGTTCAGGTTCTCATGAATGCATCCATCAGCCTCTACACCCTTCACTTTACAATGATCCTGCTCACTGCTGTTCCTCCTCGTCTGTTCGTGAAGATGTCATGTCTTCCTCATTTGATTCTGCATTCTCTGAAAATCGCCGCCATCATCACCACCAAGGTGATCTTCAGTACTTTGGAAGTGCTGGGAAAGTGGATTGTCATTCGCGGATTTGTCATGGCTTGGGGAGTCAGCAAGATCTGTTGGTGCAAGGAGAGTGCTGCAACATGTTACCTCAAGGAGGAGATTGCTTTGGTCCTCATGGCTACCTCCCCTTGTGCGGCTATCAGGCAGAACAGCGATGCAGACGGAGGCTTATGTGCAAGGTCAGCTTGTGCGTGGATCGCTGTTAAATGTAGTTAGGCATGTTATTAACAGTCTTAACATTCTCTCTGTTAAGCTGTGTTTCTTTCTTTCTGTTCTATCTGAGCTCCTGTATACTTGGGTCAAAGAAAGAATGAACACATATTTTTCTGTGTGCCTAGTTCCAAGTGCCTTCCCCACTCCCACCAGTTTTCCCTTGTATTCTCACTGTCTCTTTTTGCATTCTTTAGTTGTTACTGGTGTTTGCAGAGGGGAAATGTGCAGTGTAGGTAGCATGAGGGAGCAGGCAGCCAACATAAATTCCCTCCACTCATGTTTATTCTTTCCCTGACCTGAGTATAGGCACATTTAACTTGATACTTTTGTTCAAAAAAATTATATTGATGTGTACCCTTGTGGTATTGCTAATAACATTATGCTTCATTTTTTAACTTCTTAAAGTAGAGAATTATAGTAGGAATTTGGATTAAAAATCTGTGTTTTATAGCTGTCTTGACACTAAAAACAAATATATGTGTATATTACAAAATGATTTTTCCACAAATGATTGTGGGTTCTTGTATGTTACACATGAGCTCCAAGGTTGTATATATTTTATTACATCTCTGAAAATCACTTGCACAATCAAGAGGTGTGAAAGTAGTTTATAGCTGGCCACTGATTGAAGTAATATGAAATGCATATTTTTACTGTGGAATTTCACTGGTTTCAGTGTCATGTATGTGAATATTTACGATGCTGTGTTCATTTATGTCACAGAGAGTGTTTTTTGTTCACTGTATATCTTTTTTAAATGAGCCCTTTAGGGGGCAAATTTTTTTTTTTTTTTACTGTGTAAAATTCAGTGTTTACCTCATGGAAAATACATCACTTCCATTAAGAAGTTTTTTCTGCTAATGACTTTCTTAGAAGCAATTGAAACTATGTGGTTGAAATATCTAGTTGTAATTTTAAACCATGAGGCAAGTGTAATTAAACAGGGCAGTTTATGCTTACTTAGTTCTCTAACAAAGCCTGTTGTCCTGAATGTTTTTGTAACAGGTGTTTTGTCAGTTCATACAGTACAGTTTCATCTTGTATCTCAGGATAGGGACCAGTGGAAGGATTTTGTGAACACAGTAATGACTTTCCAGTTTCCGTAAAATGCAGAGACTTTCTGGACTAGCAGAGGGTCTGTTAGCATCTTAAGAATGATTCTTCTCCATGTTGGTAGTTAAATGTGGGCGGTAAATTCTGGGAAGAACTGAATCATGCTGCCTCCCAGTGATCTCCATTTACAAAGTGACTATCAGACACTTCAGCAGATTTGTTTTAGAATATTTAATTCAACAAAAAGGCTGTGCCATGGTTCAGGTGGTTAGTCACCAGCCTTGATTGGGCCTGGGCCATTTGATGTGGATTTGTGTGTATAAAATGGCACCAGGGCATGTTTTTCTCTGAGTACTTCGGTGTAACCCTCTCATTATCATTCCACCAATGCTCCATATTCATATTTCATTCATCTACCACTACACTATATAATCTTAGCAATTGTCAGTCTCACTAAATAACATAAAAAATTAGTAATACTATCAATGCAGCATTTATTACATAATTTCTTCTTACATGTTGTGGTCATTTCATCAATGGATTCTTCAGTTGTTCTACCAGTAGCGAATGCCATTAAAGTCTCTTCCATATACTTTACATACTGAATGTACGGTATGTCAACAAAATATGATGTTGTTGGGTGTTATATTTTCAGAACCATGTGATATCATTGTCGAATGAAACAAAATAAAGATGGCAACACATGCACATAGAATTTCTGTTATTGAGGTTGTGCGTGTGCACCGTTTGTACTTTGTCAGAAATTGAGACTTCAAACACATTGCAGCAATTGTCATGTTTCAGCAGTTACTACAATCCTGTGTTTTGATATTTAAGCAGTGTCTACATGTCCGTCAGCTCCACAAACTGTACATTTGTGTACACCCAAAAAAAGGAAATCAAGCAGTGTTAAGTCAGTATGCCTGTGAAATTTGGCTACATTTCCTTGTTCATCAATCTGGATACTTCCCATTTAAAGCATCTGGAATGAAGTTGCACCATTTTGCATGAAAATTTCAACTGGGTCTTCTTCCAGAGGTATAACTATGAAGTTTTTGAGCATATCTGAGAAAATGGTACCCACTGTGATTTCCTTAGAGACAAAAGTGTGTTTGGACTAAGGTCTGTATTGTTGATACCTGCTACATTGTAAGAGGTTCACACATGGAACTCAAACTTTTGAAGTGTGTTACAAATTTAGGTTTCATTATGGTTATGAAACCATGATATCTCGCAACCCAGATCATATTTTTTGGACATGCTGTATAATACCACAAAACTTAATATTGTATTAAAGTAATAATAATAATGCTGATTTTTAATTGTAATGCATAATTAATGCTAATTTATGTGAGTAGTTTGTGTGTGCCTTTGCCTTCCTGGAACACCATTGTTTCGCTTTTTTAATGTGAATTTTGCAGTGTGATTCATTTAACTTCAACTAAGAGGCACTACAGCAGCACTTCACTTGATTTGCCTTTGTTGATGAGTGACTGAGGCAGGTTTTTCAAACTAATGATTTCCAGTGTGCTTCAATATAATTACTCAATCCTCTTCTTGAATTTCAAGACCCCTTGATAGTAAAATACACTTGTGTGCTTCATTAGAACTACACAGAGACAGTAATCACTCCAGACTTCTCAGTGAAAAGCACAGTCAGTGATGGACTCTGATATTGTTCACTTGGAGAAAACTTGAATACCATGATAGTAGTCTCATACCCCGTACACAGAATGTCCAGAAACTCACTCCAGGGTTATGGGAGGCTATAGTTTCTTAACCATTATGTGTGCTGAAAAAACAAAGTATAGCAATGGATGTTAACCCAAACCGTTCATGTCTTCAAATTTCCAAATGGTTTCTCCCTGTGTCATTCAGATGTCTAACTCATAAGTTATTTTAACCCGTACACACCTCAGCATTTCAGGAGTTTGCTTCAACAGTTGCAGCGATATGCTATGTTGCATGTTGCTCAGTATGCCCCCCCACCATCACCACCACATTATGATGTACCCCTAAAAGAAAAAGCAGTAGAGTGTCAAACCTGGTGGTCTCAGAAACTGAATAGTCGGGTATTATCTCCCTACTATGCAAGAGTGTTTTGCCTTTACAGAGTTTGGAAAAAAACAAAGTTGAAATTTTCCAGCAAGATGAAACACCACTGCATTATGATAGCATAATGCAAGACATATGAGGCCTAGTTGTTCAGCCTCCAAGTATACCATATTTGATGAACCTTGACTTTTTCTTGTGGGGTTATGTTGGAAGTGCTTTACACAGTTGTGTGTACAGGATGGCTGGCCAACTTAGACAAACTGAAGCCCTGGATTGCTGTGACAAACAGCGCTGATGCTGAGATGCATATAGGCTGAAATAAATGATTGGGTGTGTGTGTGTGTGTGTGTGTGTGT
>Ga0123355_10015761_pt1 | contig 11886 bp, 10 predicted proteins | sample TergutEmb28metaG_3_FD_89872 | JGI IMG/M metagenome (GOLD analysis project Ga0123355, IMG submission 89872) | Embiratermes neotenicus P1 segment gut microbial communities from Petit-Saut dam, French Guiana - Emb289 P1 | ecosystem: Host-associated > Arthropoda: Insects > Digestive system > Gut ... | reverse complement strand
TACTTAGTTTTATCAGCACTTATGTCCAGTCCAGTCTCCCTAGTAGCAGCTACTAAAGCTTCTGCATTTTCCTTTAGAGTATGTATGCTTCCTCCCAGTATATTAACATCGTCGGCATAAGCCAGAATCTGATGTGTACCACTTACTTTCAAGCCATCCTGGTTTACCTGAACCCTCCTAATGGCATACTCTAAAGCAAAGTTAAAAAACATTGGTGATAGAGCGTCTCCCTGTTTGAAGCCATTCCTAACAAGGAACCTGTCAGACACATTCTTGCCTACCTGGACTCTGCTATATGTTTCAGTCAGACTCATCTTTATTAGCTTTTCAAGTTTCCCAGGGATACCAAACTCAATGAGAATCTTATATAAGACCTCCCTCCGAACTGAATCATAAGCTTTCTTGAAGTTTATAAAGAGCTGATGAACTTCCTCATTGTATTCCCATTTTTTCTCAAGTATTTGGCGAATGCAAAATATATGATCAATAGTCGACCTGTTGCGTCGAAATCCACATTGATGATCCCCGATAATTTCCTTCGCATATGGAATTAACCTTGACAGCAGGATGTTGGATAAAATTTTGTAAGTGGTTGGCAAAGTGATATGCGTCTATAATTATTGCAATCTGTTTTATCCCCCTTCTTATGAATATGTACTATGATCGACTCCTTCCACTCTTCAGGCAGTTTCTCCTCCTTCCAAATAGAAGTAATAAGTTTATGAACCTCCAAGCAAATTGTTCTACCCCCTTCTTTAATCAGTTCTGCCGGTATTTGATCAATACCTGGCGATTTGTGGCTTTTTAGCTTATCGATAGCCAGCTCAAACTCAGCGGCACTTGGCTCAGGTACTAGTGGTTCTGTTGTGTGCATTTCTGCCTGCCCAACGTCCTTAACCCCATGCACGTTGAATAGCTGGGAGAAATAGTTCCTCCACCTAGCCACAATACTGTGGGAGTCTGCAACCAAGTCACCTTTCTCATCCTTTACTGTATTACATCTAGTAATGGGTGATGGTACATTAACATATTTACGAAAGTCTAGGTATGTAATATCGTAGACGTTTATAAGTTAAAAATTCTTTGGGTAATAAATATGAATAGTTAAAAGCATAATAGGAAGATGCAATGGATGAAGTTAGTTAACAAAGTATTTACGTATCGGTACAGCTACTTCCCTCCAACATGGCCTGATCGGGACCAGTCCCGATCAGGCCACTATCAGAAGTTAACAAGCCAAAACACAGTTCATTTCAGTTAATCCTTGTATTTTACAGTATGACCTGTACCGGAGGCTGCGGTTAAAGCTTTTAGTACTCCTGATGATGGGTGCTATGACACCCGAAACATGTAGAGTGGCTTTGCAGTAAATAAATATCTGCATACTGTTGCATGTGGTTGGATTTTTATTAACATTGCTGCTGTTTTTATTTCTTTTATTCTTAGATGTACCTTTCGATGATACATTCAGCTTCTATGTGTATTACGAAATAACCAGAAGAACCTTTATCAAAATAAAAAAAAAATTGCAAAGTTAGGTACGAGAAATACTCCACTCAATTAATTACTGATTGGTCGTTCAAAATTGCGCAAATTGTGATGCAACAGACGGATCATTGTAAAATATATTTTCCACTTGTTGGATCTGACATCTCTCCTCAGACCTTATATCCTCGTCATAAACATCGTTAACGAACTACAGCCCTTGTGTCTGGGGATATGATCCTTACAGAACTGGTGGAATACTTGACGCTAAAGGAAAGGAGAGGCAAAGTGTTGCCAAATTCCTTTGTAGGATCTTAAGACAAGGTGCGCAGAAACTATTCCTGTAGACTTGTACTCGAACTATAAGAACCTCCTAAAGTAATGCGTGCATTTCTTTAACCTTTTGACAGTGGCGTAGGCGTTCTTCGCAACGCGCAGCTGTGTTGGGTAAGTAACGGGAGTCGCTAGGGTCCTCAACAATACGCGTCTCTTCTGGAACAATACCAACACCCATTAACGAGAAGGCTTAAGTATTATTCTAGTCTATAAGCAGTTCTACAAATTCGTTATTTGCGTTTGAATCTATATTAGTTATGTAGGCCTGTTTGGTTATTATTCACTGATCAGTGCTCTTTCATCTGGTAAGGCTATAGTACATTGTGGCGAACAAAACAGGAAGCACAGCGTGTGGATACCCATTTTAATATCATCCTCCCATGTAGCAGAGTTCTTACAACTTATTCATTTCCTTCGTGTATTTCCACCAAAACGCTGCACATATTTTTATATTTTTTCCTGGAGGCCACATGCCTCGTCGTTTACATTCCTCGTCAAAACCACGAGGGTCTTTATTACGCGGTTTTTTTTTTCCAATCTACTATCATTTCCTCCTTCCCAGTGAAAAGTAAGCCTCTTCATTGAGAGAAGCAAAAATTAATACAAATGGGATTCGTCAAACAAATTCTTCCAAATGAATTGTCGATTTTTGTCTTAGACTTATTGTGACGATAATTCGAGGCAGATTAGAATCATATTTAGAGGTGTGGTGGGATAAAGAGGAATAATATGCTGTTGCTGTCTTTAAAGGATGCCGAGGAATGTAAGTGAAAGGGAACACACAGGCCTGCTCATAGAAACTGCTCCTGTTAAGTACAGTTGTTACACTTGTATCCTTTGCAAGGAAAGCACTTGGGTTGAGGGCTTTGATAAAAAAAAAGTGCTAAGGAAGGAACCGTAGCAGGAGGGTGGAGAAAATCATGTAATAATAATAATAATAGTAATAATAATACTTATTGCTTTTTATCTAATATTGTTGGTGTGTTTGAGTGCAGGAACGTAAAAGGGTTGAGAATTTTAGTAAGCTTGGAAGGATGGCACGTGCGTAAAAAGTTCTGGTTTGAAAACGTAAATGGAAGAGACTGTTTTAAAGACACGGTCGTACATAGGAAAATGATTAAAACGCTTCTGCTTTGGGTTATGAACTGTACTGAACGGACTGAGGATTGTTCTGATGCGAGCTTTTGTGTGCACAGCAACGAAATTTTGTGTTTAAAGGAAGATAGATACTTCACGAACAGAAATTCCCAGTCTCATTATTTGCGTGCGGTCTGTGATGTGCAAACGTTGTAATACTCTGTGGCGTGTTAATAATATGTTGCTGGTCGAGTCCTGTTTCCCGTCCAATGCTGGGCACTCACTGTAGCATTAAATCACACGGTTGCGCTTTCTTGCTGATTGGAGTGTCACATCCAACTGTTGACAATTTAATATTGTCAGCTTCTTCAAATAAGAAAGTAATTGACATTATCACATGGAAAACATTTTCAGAAATGCTGCCAAAAACAATGGCACGTGTTGACAAGTTCTAATCATACGACGTCACAAGTGTTGAACGAAGCGGAACTCTCTGATAAGCCTCTTCTTGGTAACAAGAAAACAAATGAAACTCTATAAGAGACAAGTTAGGAACTGCAGTTCACTGCGTTGCGTATCATGTGACTTTCTTTTACTGTGGCTAGCGAAAGTTGTTATCTCTGTAAACTACTGACTCCTAAGAAATGTTGGAAAAGATTTACTCTTAAAGTTTGTTCCATGCCGTAAGAAACAGGAAGCAGAAATGAGGACCCGAACTAGCGGGCGAGAAAGAGTAATACAAGAATTGGAATAATAAAGTAATTTTAATATTCATATAATATTCTAAGATATGTTTAAATTTCCATTACTCCTAACAACGTAACTCGGTTAGGAACAATAATATTATAATGAAAAAATGACTTATTTTACGTTATCAGTCATCTCTTTTTGGTCCAAGGGACGCAATTTCGGAACCTGGCTGTGCTTCGATCTTGAGGGAAATGCGTGAAACTTACTCTGTTAGCGCATTACATGGCTCTAATTTCTGTCTTCTGATTAGATTATTTCAGCTAATGGGCCCGGCAGAGTAGGGTTAATACTTCACTTGCTGCAAACAGTTTCAGCTTACGCAACGCGAAGAGACAGTAGGAAACGTCCAGTACGGATTGTGTTCCTATTATTGTTGTCCTGAACAACGCAGCTGTCACTGGGTATTCTGGCGTATGCAGGCTTTCTGTGCCATAAATTCGCTTTGTTGGGTGCAGCGATACAAGGAATATGCCCTGTGTATCAGTATAGTAACATACATTCCTCACAAACTTCCTTGTCTAAAATTATTCTTGTTCGTTGAGAATTGCTCCAAAAACCAACAGCGAAAGGAACACTTCTTGTTGTTTCTTGTTTTTTATTAGAAATTTTTCGAAAAGAGGCAGATCAGCGTCGAACGAAATGTATAATGGAGAGGATTTGTATTTGTAGAAGTATGATACAATTGCAGCGAATGGAAAAGGTGCAGAATACAAATAGTATTTTAGTGTTTTCCTCGAAATATATGATAAACTTAGGACTTAATTTCCACTAAATAGTATAAAATGAAACAAAACACCATAAAACACAACTTTTTGTATAGGATTTACAAATTTTTACATTTTAAACAGATTATACAATATCCTAACGATGTTTTGGGCTATCATTGTGGTCATTTGAATTTAATATACCTGATCGGTGAGTTAAGAAATGTCTGTATACAAATACAATGATTTTGACCATTAAAGTCTCAGAATATGGGGTATTTGAGAACGAAATTCTAAGAGAAATATAACAACAGGACGTACGAAAACGTAGCCATAATGAAATGGGGAAAATTGTATATAGAGGAAATTCGTACCAAGATTATTACACACACAGACACACAGACGTAGGTAGAACGATTGGAAGAGAGATGGTGAAGGTGGAGGGCGGGCCTATAGAAGCACTTAGAAAAATGTAGACGAATTATTTCAGGTCAGTGTAGCCTTGAAGATGACGGATCTGTAAGTGCAGAAGGTGTGGTTACTGTTAAGTAAAAGTAAAGGTAAAGCAGTCCCGTTACAGCCCTGGAGTGGCTCAGAGGGTTCCAAGAAGTTAAGGTTCACAGGTTTCATGACAACGGCACAGGATAGTGATATGATTGTCAGCCTTACGCACCGGCCGCCTTTACCCCCAGGAAATGCTCATTTCTGTTAGAGGCTAAGTGGACCCCAGGGCCATAGTGCGATCGGAAGGATTTTATATCAATGAAAAATTCCAATGACACCAGCTGGGATCGAACCAGCGACCTTCCGATTTGTAGCATAGCACCTTAACCACTGTGCCACCGCGGTTGGCACTGTTAAGTGGATCATGCAATTAAGAGCAAGAAGCGAATCTCTTTCTAATTCGATGTATTTTCTTATCAAGTGTTACAACCAGTTTCTTCTCTGAAATTTACTGCTGTAGATGCCTTGCGTACTGTTAGCTCTGATTTGATATAAAGAGACGCCCGAAAACACGCAAGTGTATTTCAGCTCACTCAATCAATCTGACTATTATTTATGGCCATCGTGCATGGCGTGGTGGTAGAAGAGCAGCACCCTGTGCGTGTGTGAGAAAAGTACAAGCTGCAGAATCTTTGGGTACATTTTAGAGTGGCATGTGCTCACGGAATAAGAACTCAGTAGCAGCGGTTAATAAATATAGGTAGCTTGTCTAGTGACGTCATGTGTGTAAGGCGCATTAATTAATTCTGCAGTTTCCTTTTGTATGCTGTTTGAATAACACGCCTGAAATTAACTTATAATGAGGAGGCAGTATGTACCTTTCGTACATTTAAAATCCAAGATTTCGTAATGAAATTTCGTTGTGAGCATTTGCACGAAAATATTCTTATTACTGTACCTGTTGTTTATATCGTTCTAACGTAAATCTGCTTCACATGAAGACTGGACCCAGATTAATTTTTTTTATTAAAATGACGTCCTAGAGAGAGAATACTTTCTTCAGTTGCAAATCTCAATAGAAACCCATGTATTCTAAATGAAGTATTTTTTTTATATATGGGTGATTCGGGAGCAGGCTGCTAAAGTCCTCAGGTACATTACTGAAGTGGGTAAGTACAAGTACTTCTACTGAGATGGGCCGGGTAGCTCAGTCGTTATAGCGACTGACTACGGGCCGGACGGTCCGGGATCGAAAGTCTGCTTGCAGTCGTTGAGCGTGAAGTTTGTGCAGTGAAGCAGTGCCAGCCAGCTTTCAGCGAGTGAAAGGAAGTGACTGTGCGTAGTGTGGTTTCCCATACTGTTAGTGTGAGTGGAGAGAAGCGGAGTAGGAACAAGGGAATTATGAGTGAATGACAGAACACTGTGGTCTGTTCCTTTGACCCTAAAAGCCCCCGAATTTCAGCTCTTGACATCCATGAATGGATTTTCGAGCAACTGCACGTGCCGGAAAATGTAGTGACCATGGTACAGATAGACTGGACACGCCGCCAAGTGTATATCAAATTCGCCAATTTCCAGTGCCTGCAAGACTTACTACATTCAACTGCCGGCCAGTCGGAATACAAACACGACAATGGGGAAATATCGCAAGTGAAGATCGAAATGGCTGGAATGAGCACAAGGCGTTTGAGGTTAGCAAACCTTCTCCCTGAAACACCAGATGAGGCAGTAAGTTTCGCCTTCTCCAAATATGGTGAGATAAAGGAGATGCAGCGAGAGGTTGGGTTATAAGGTTATAGGGTTATAAGGTTTTTAGCGGCGTCAGAATCGTAGTGATTACCTTAACAAAGTATATTCCGTCCCATATAATGATAGCGGGACATAGAGGTTTAGTATCATATGAAGGACAACCCAAGACCTGCTATGACTGCGGTGAAACGGGACATTTTAACCAAGTTTGCCCCAAGTGGCGAAGAGTGGGGATTGAAACGACCAAGGAGCCCACAGTATCATGGGTCGACATTGCGGTAAGTGGAAATAGGAGTCCGAGGTCTGATGGAGGGGTGAAGGAGGAGACGGACCAACAGAGTATACAGACGGGCTACGGCGATGAGCACCAAGCAGAAGATGGGGAGCAATGCAAGAGGACAACACGCATTCGACTGGTGTAGCGTCGGAACATAGCGAAGAACCGGAACGGGGTGCGGTAGGCGGAAGCGACATCCGGAATAATGCGAAGGCACCGTGCGTTGCGAGGAGACCGGACGTAGAGGACTTAATGGATTGTGGAGAGGAGATATTAGGAAATACAAACGCAACGGTGGAGTGCCAACCCCTACTTCGGCAACCACAAGAAGACGTGAGTACCACAACAGAGGCGCGAGAGGAAGAGGAACGAGGGAGAGGTAAGCAGGAAATCAGAAGTGGGGTAGCGGTGGAGGATCGCACTCAACCAGTTGAGGAGGTGAGGACTGCGACCCCATCGAGTAGTCCCAAAAGAGCAAAAAATGAGAATTGAGAGTATCCTTAAAGGTCGCACGTACGTAAAAGTAATAGGACGAGAAACGCACTCTCCAAGTAAGTAACTACACAAGAGATCAGCCTCACCTAGGTGGTATGGACGTAACTACACAAGAGATCAGCCTCACCTAGGTGGGATGGACGTGTTCAAAATTGCGACAGTAAACATCAATGGATTGGCTTCGAGAACAAAGGTAGAAATTTAGACGACTTCCTCCGACGACAGGAGATAGACATTCTTTTCCTTCAGTAAGTCGCACACTATACAATCGACACTCTGCGCAGTTATAAGACCCAAGCCAATGTGGGGACGGCAGGGCGGGGCACCGCCATTGTGACGAGGAACGAGATAACGATCACAAACATCTCAAGGCTACCGTCGGTACGAGGAATAGAAGTAGAATATAGAGGCATATGTTTGGTCAAAGTTTATGCCCCGGCAGGAACACCCAAGCGACATGAGAGAGAACGTTTCTACAACAATGAATTCCCCTACTTGTTGAGGGCCTCCCCATCCAATATGATCGTCGGAGGAGACTTTAACCGTGAACTCAATCAGACAGACTTCAACTATATTAAGGTACTCGACGGACTATTTCGTGGTTTTGAACTACAGGAAATGTGGCTTGCTTACCCCTTAAGGACTGTTTTCACGAACTACTCCCCGATGGGAGCTTCAAGGATTGACCGGATAGACACAATGAAATAACTGAGTGACAAGCAGATAGGTGTGGAGACTGTGGCAGCAGCTTTCACCGACCACCTATCAGTGGTAATGCGGCTCTCCGTAGATGTCCCCATCGTGCGACTGGGCAAGGGATTCTGGAAAATGAACACTTCCATTCTTAGCGAGGAGGCTTTTAAAGAGAGGTTGCGCCAGAAGTGGGCGGTTTGGAGAAAGCATATAAGGTTCTACCCCGAATCGCCCATGTGGTAGGGAAGGTATACAAAAAAAAAAAAACAGATTCGCCATTGCTGTATCCAGGAAGGGTCCGAACGTCGGCGGGGCTTTGTGAAGATGGAGAATTTCCTCTACGGGTGCATTTATGATGTTCTGCGGAACAACTACCCACACGGATAGAAGATGATAATGCTCAACCGTCTGAAAGCTAAGATAACTAGCCTACACGTAGACAAATTGCAGCGAGTAATGCTAGAAAATGACGAGGCAAACCGGTTAGCGGGAGAGAGACCAGCGCTCTTTCACATTCTTCAGATGCGTAAACGACAGGAAGCCAGAATAATCCGAAGTATACAGGACGAGTGTGGGAACACCCAGCAGACAATGGAAGGCATCATACGAACATATAGGTCTTTCCTGCGACGTAAATACGAACCAATCACGGTGGATGAAGAGTGTGTCGCGTACATGGCCGAAGCAGGGCAGCGGGCGTTACCGACGGCTTAGAGAGATCTGTTGGAACATCCCATCTCACTGGAGGAAGTACACATCGCCGTGAGAAAAGGAGGGAAGAATAAAGCGCCAGAGAGTGACAGTATTGGGTTAGAGTTCTACAAGGCGAACTGGGCAACGGTCCAAGACGACATTAGTTCTATGATGAACCAAATGTTCATGGAGAGAAAAATGTCCGCGCAACAGAAGCATGGAGTGATCGTGTGCCTGACCGGACCACACTGGCGGACTTTCGGCCATTAACTTGTTGAATACGAATTACAAAATAACGGCCCGAATCATCGCCTACCGATTGCGCCTCGTGATGGAAAAGCTATTACATCCGAGCCATTACTGTGGGGTGCTGGGGAGGACCATCTTTGATGTGATGGCGACCGTGCGTGAGGCTATTGCACAGGCATAGATGACGCGCGTGCCACTGTGCGTCCTTTCCTTAGACTTTCAGGAGGATTTCGACAGAATCTCTCACCAGTATCTTTTCACCATCCTGCGAAGCTATGGATTTAGTGACTGGTTTGTGGAACGAATCAAGAGCATGTATGAGGAAGCCACATCCTCCATGCAAATTAATGGCCACGTATCTGGGCCAATCCCGATTCACAAGTAAGTTAGACAGGGATGCCCCATGAGCATGCTGCTCTTTGTCTTATGTGTGGACCCACTGCTCCGCATCTTGAACCAGAAACTACCGGGTATCCGGATTGGAAACCGAGCCCGAAAGACAGTGGTGGTGGCATACGCTGACGATATCACCATCTTTGTAACGACGCCAACGGACGTACCTGTCATAAGTGACGCGATACAATGCTACGAAAAAAACCACGGGAGCTCGCCTGAAGACACGGAAATCGATGGCACTAGCGGTGGGAGGATGGAGTACTTCCAAGAATGCGCTGAACATAACATGCCACGCTGAAATAAATATTCTAGGTGTCACTTTCGCGAGTACCATCGAGCACTCAATGAACAAGAGCTGGGCGAACTGAACAGGCAAGATGAGAGCCCAGGCAAGGGATACGTGCAAGCAAACCTCCTAGCGAAAATATGGCATAAGGCCCAGGTGTTCCCGGCACCCACGACGTGTACCCGACAACTGACGACTGCTGTCGCGTGGTACATATGGAAGGGAGCAACGTTCCAGGTACCAGTATCGACTCTACAGAAGCCGAAAAGACAAAGAGGCTGGGGTTAATTGACATCGAGGCGAAGTGTCGAGCTCACCTGATCGGCCGAATGTGGGCACAAAACTTGAAGAAGAGCTCTACAACAGCGACATTGTTCCGGGAGTGGAACCTGGATGGACCCAGGGCGAACCCCCCTCACATAGGACGGATACATATGACGTTAGATTATCTATGTCGATATGCGCTTGACATTTCCTTCATAGCTCCCCCCCCCCGGGAATGACGAAACGCCTCGGTCATTCAAACGGCGCGTCTACAATACTCCACATACAATGGCGGCAGCGACGAGAAAATCCCGAGAAATGAGGATAAAGCAAATACACACGGACACAAAATGAATGCAGGTGCAGATAAACCTACATACGGCGTGGGTATCGAAGGAAATCGCATCCATGTGGTACATCATGGTACATGATACATTGGTGACTAATGATCGCCTGCACGTCATGAGGCTTGTGGAGTTGGATCGCTGCAGACACTGTGGAAGGCGAGACACCCTCGGACACCGGCTAACGGAATACAACGAACGAACGGCCATCTGGTTGTGGGCAAGGGAAAGAATTGCGCAGATGCTTCGAACGGACCCGCGCCGCATTCCCGCCGACTGGTGTCTACGGCCCCATTTCGAATTCTGGCCGCCACAGCGAAATAAAGCGATACTATGGTTGCTATCACATCTCGTTATGTACCGAATGCAGCAGCAAAGACATATCACTGCTCGACCATATTGACTTCTTGCGCCGCGCGAGATGGAAATCATACCGGGCGGCCAGCTGGATGCGGCAGGTAGGAAACTATCTATCAATACTCTTGACAATGCCCGCTCTCGAGGCGAGAACCCAAGCAAGGAGCAAACCGTTGTCAGGATGGGACACCGTATGGGGAAGGGGAACCCCACACACCGCTGGTGTGAGGCTGTGCAAGTGTGAATGCTAGATGGCATGGTATGAGAAACGCACTACCAAAACACTAGGGAGAAGCGATGTTAATTTCCTATGCATATGATTGAAAGTACAATAAATATTTAAAAACATCCCGGTTGGGACGAGATTTTCCGCCCGTGCAGACCAGCCCTGGGGCCCACCCAGCCTCCTGTACAATGGGTACCAGGTCTTTCCCGGGGGTAAATTGCGGCCGGGGCGTGCTGCTGACCACTCACCCATTCTAGTGCCGCGATCATGGAAGAGGAGAGTTATACCTCTACCTACCCTCTGGGCCACATCACTTTACCTTTTTTTTTAAATTTTACAGAGATGGATTTAATTCCGGGCTCTTTAATAATAGTCCTAGCAATAGTCACGTGCAAATTAAGAGAGTTCACATACTTCTAGACAACTTTTGTAACATATTTCTATATCAAGGAATACTTTGAGTTCCAGTTTGAAGTCAATTTTATATTTTTATCAAGACCCCTCCTCCTTTATTTTCATTATTTGTGTTACGCTGGAACTATCACGTTTGTTTTATCTTTCAAAATTGGGCCCATGCCAAGAAGATATTGCTTTACTCAAAATTACTATGAAGTGTGGCAGACTTTTCCCAAACGGAACTGCATATTTAAAGGACCATGAACATCTAATTTGATCGTGTGTGGCTATAGCTCTGCAGAAATCGATTTGTGCCTGCAATATATACACGTGAAAATCAATGACGTTTTCAGGATTGCAACGAAGGCATCTGGAAAATATTTTCATGCCCCGTTAAAGCATGCATACCCATATCCGTCTTATCCTTTGTTATTACACTCTTTTTTTCTGTCAACTACGTGCAGATTTTGGAAGGAGTGAAAGTTAACTAAACTTGTAAAGACGACATTTCTCTTTGAATTGGTGGAAAACCCAGAGGAACGCGGATGAGAACTTTGATATGTATTCTGATTGGTCATTGATTTGCAAAATGTTTTGCAGTTACGCATCATCTCATTCAGGTTATCCGGAACAGCCGATGAATTATTATTATTATTATTATTATT
>Ga0123355_10015760_pt1 | contig 11887 bp, 10 predicted proteins | sample TergutEmb28metaG_3_FD_89872 | JGI IMG/M metagenome (GOLD analysis project Ga0123355, IMG submission 89872) | Embiratermes neotenicus P1 segment gut microbial communities from Petit-Saut dam, French Guiana - Emb289 P1 | ecosystem: Host-associated > Arthropoda: Insects > Digestive system > Gut ... | reverse complement strand
TGATATTTTATGGAAAATTGTTTTTAATTTCACTTTTAAAAAAAAAAATTAAAAAGCCGTGGGGGGGAACAAACCCCCCCCCCCCCCCACCCCACCATGAAAAGTGCTGGGTGCACACCTGCTGTTGAAATTCAAATATGGGGAGGGATTGACTCAGCAACAGTCAACTGCAGTCAACCTCTGTTACAATGATTTTCGAGGGTATTCTGCAAAGATGTGTGACAACTTAAGTCCATTATATGTGAGGTACAGTTAAAATACATTTTAAAAAACAGTAAAATCAGTACCATTTAAGTTATGACTGCTTTCAGTTTCAAAGCATTTTTTAGCATTCTATTACCATACTGGTTGGAATTTCAGAGTTTTGAGCACTATCCTTCTGCTTAAATGTCTGTGACTTTCTCAGAAGGAAAAAATTTCTTAGACAAAGTTAAAACATCGCAAATGGTGCTAGATGGTTTTACAAGTCTAAAGAGAAAAAATGAAGAGTTGCTTATAAAGGCTGCCCTACAAAATAAAAAAAAAAAAAAAAAAAAAAAAAAAAAAAAACGCCCCACAAAAAAAAAAAAAAAAAAAAAAAAAAAAAGACAAACACTTTACATCTTGTCCTGCTACACATTAAACATAAATTTAAGCCAGTGCAGAAGAGATGGATGTGTAGTAGTTACATACCATATGAGTATAGTACCTGTTATGTCCAGATGTATGCACCAAAATTAAAGAAACTTCTGCTAGTTGAAACAGATCACATTAAACAAACCAGCACAAGGTTACATTTGTGCATGTCCCTGAATCCTTTACAGAAGTCAATGAAGCACCAGGCACCAAGATGCCCAAATGCTCCCCTCCTTTACCCACTTAAACATGCATTCCCAACAACAGATTTGAGTCCAATTAAGTCCACACAAATCCAAAAACTTTTTAGTATTCTATGAACAGAGCACAAGTAAAGAAATATACCCGCTTGTTTTGCCCACAACTACGTGGAGAAGGATGCTGCGTCGGAAGAGACGAAACACGCGGTTGTTCCAAATAAATAAGAAAAGACTGGAATGTGGAATATTTAGTTCATCTCTTGTGTAATTCTTACTAAACACTGACTATGTAGTATCTACGTTCACAATGAGACGCATCACAGATTGCCTGGCAGCCCTTCACTAAAAGGAATCAACTTTTCTACACTCATAACCCAACATAAAACAGCAGCTGTCACGCCCAATCACTGGAGTCCGAATGACAAAAATAAAACATACAGCATCAAGACTGTTGACTCAGCAAGACTTGTGGGACACGCCTTGACTCTGCTGGTGTGTATGACCCATTCCCAAATGCAGCCATTATAACATTTTTAAATATACGCACTTGGTTGGTCTTGGCCGAACAATCATTTCTGTTTAAATGAAAGTCTTCCAAACTGGCTACCTAAAAGGTTTACATGTAAATGCACTCAAGTCAATCTGTAAATGATTTATGGCAGGGCCATGCATGACATAAACATCCTCGCATATGTCAATTGCTTATCTGCAGGCACACGAACAACAGAAAACCATAAGGTAGAGACGGCCCTGGCTTATCCATGCTAATGGAAGGACCTTGTCCTTAGGAAAGCTAAACAGAATGTAAAAATTTAAAAATCTCCTCAGCACCTCCAGGTACATCATCATCATCATCATCATCATCATCATGTTCCTGAAGGGTTAAGTGTGTTTCCTGTTCCTTGATGATCAAGATGAAGTTGGGCCCTCCATCTCTTCCTCTTTCATCCAATGTTCCTTCGTCCTTTTGGTTTATATTGTAGTGCTTGTTTTGGTAGTCTGTTTGTGTCCATCCTCTGTACATGTTGTAGCCACTTTTTCTGGTACTGTTTTATTTCCTTTGTTATGTTCTCCAGGTACATAATGTTTTGAAATTACATATCCAGTCTCCATTCCCCTCTGACAAGGGAGCCCTCTGCATGCGAACATGCAATAGTAGTAGTAGTAGTTAATTGTCCGCCATTTTGCCAAAAACGATACAGCTGAGGAAAACCAACTATTTGGGAATGTCCGAGAAATCCTATGTAACCAAAGATCTGAGGCAGTTACTGTAATACAGCACAGGGAAAAGGTAGGTGAATGAAAATATCTGTTATGACTGAGGCCAGTCTAACTGAGACTGACTGTACATGTTACACGTAACGTGCAAATAATATTCACTACATACCTGTACCACCTCATTATTAAGCCTAATGATACAGGCCAAGCAAAAACTGCCATGATGTTATAAAAGAATACAATAGTCACAGCAACTTCTGTGCCTAAGAAAGGAGAAATCGGTAAAGTAATAGTTTGCATAGCAGTTCACTTAGAAATTAGATTCAATTACCCACTAGAATAGGATTAAAAACCTGAATGGTTACAGACTGCACTTTATTATAATGGTTTTGAGTTCATTAAACACAGTTTATCATGGCATTATTTTTCCAGGAAAGCGTTCGGTACAGTCAAGATACTATAAATAGCTGATTTTCTTTCCATAATTAACGCAGTTTCTCTTCAATATAATCCATCTAGTCCAGCCTTCAAGGCAGCAACTCAACAACAAAGATTCTGTTCTCAGTTTCAGCATTCTTACACCGATCTACCATTCTTACACCAATCTACCATTCTTACAATCACAGCAAAACACAAAAAACAATTTCCTCATAAAAACCCAAATATTATTTTCAAGGTCTGGAAATATCTCATACAGGATTTGTTTATGGTATTCTGTTTTGCTGTATTTCACACCTTTATGATACGGTAACCAAGCTGTGTCACTCACACAAAATGATTGGAACAAACTTCTTTAAGGTGGGTTCAAGCAGTGAACTTCTGGACACACAGCCCTGGTTTGAGCGCCATTCCTTTTATGCCTTTTCTGCTTTAATGCCCCTGGGCAATACACACAACTTCTTAATTTATAATGTCTCATTTTCAACATCCTGGCTACATACTGCATTCTATCTTACTGAAGTATCACTTCCGATTTATGACCACTTTTCCAGAACACAAGAAAGTAAATCAAGGGTTGGGTACAAGATTAGTGTTCTAAAGAGCTCTGACTTGTATGGAACAAGATCCCACAACACAGAAAAGTTCATTTCCATACTAATAAGCCATATGACTGCGTCTTTATATACTGATTTGTTGTTTGTTCTTCACATGAATCTGTGCCCACACAATACCATGTTCTTGTACAGCACTGATTTTGTAAATATACACAGCAGGATACTTTTAGGCCGGCACACATGGGACCAGACAAGTGCAAGATTATCACACACTCTGCATTACCAAACACTATCTATAGTGGATCACGAGTCTTTATATAGCTAAAGAAGTTGATGGAGTATGTGATACCTCAACAGTCAATGCAGACACCCTTGTAGGCTTTTTCAGAGGACTCCCAGACCTGGAACTGTTTTCCTCAACTGTTGAAGCATCAGGATTTCCAGAGCATTAGCATTCAGATTAAAGAAACTCTTACTCTGTACACTTATACTGATTTACTCTCTCATTTTACTACTCTTATTCCTACACCACTACTACTTCTCTACCATTACGATCCTTCCTCTTATCTGCAATATTGTTGTTTATCATCACTCTATTCCCCAGTATCCTCATTATGTGCAGCAACTTTGACTTTATTTACACATTTTCAGCATCAAATTTCAAATATGTATGTGTAATATACCAACAGGAGAACCCTCTAGAATTAACTTAAATTTTGGGTGTTCAGCAACAAGAAGCTTCTAAAACCACTCTCATTCCGCATGCAAAATTTGATATAAAGCCATTTATGCCAATGATATAATTTTTTCAAATGCAAACAACTTACTGGATCAACACGGTCCCAATTGTTATATTTTCCAATAAAATCCAGGTTCATCACATGACCACACACTGAAGTCATTCGAAAATGAATTGTTTCACCGTTAAATGGGCCCATCCATTCATGAATTGAACATGAGCCATTGAAACCTGAAAGAAACAATTACATTAGCACAATGCAAAAGTTATGTGGTGCTAATAATACATCCAGTACAATTCCTATTCCACCCTACCACATTACCTGCCATCCAAATTCCTTATCATCACAAGCATGATGATGGTAGGAGTAAACCACCGCATAGACATCCAACCTATGACAAATATACAGTATCTCATATGCATGAATTTTACCTTAATCACCATTACAGGTGACCTGAAAAATCCTCACCGGATATGGCCAGTCTGAAACCGAAAGACCTTTGGTTTTGAAGTTCAGTGTCATATTCTAAGACCACTAGTTCTATAGTTTCATTCATCGGCACCATTCTACATGAAAAGGTGTGAAGTGGTATGTCTCTTAGGCCACACTATGATCAGCTAATGAAGACTTGTAACACAGCATTTCCCTATATGCTAGATTTTAGAAGGTTACACACTCTCCATCTATGGTCTCCATTAATGTAAAAAAATCTGACACTTTTTGTTGGATGTAAATATGGTACACACATTACGATGGTTTTCAACTGCATACACCTATAGCAACTTCCAAGAATTTGACAGAACTGGTGGTACAGGTAGGGAGAAATAGATGAGATTACTGTAGCTCCCTTTAGTTTATATACTCTAAGTAATGCAGTCTATCTCAAAGATTTCCCACCTTTTTTTGTAACAGACCCCAGGACTGTCATCTATTGTAGAGGGTCACCTTATCCCTGACAATATCAGAACAAAAATGACTGAACATATGGAACTTCACTTGGTCTATAAATTTACTGTTCCACAATATTTACCTTAAGCTACAATTACATTAACATGCAGCTCCGGCAGAATTCACAGGAGCTCCATAAGCCTGCCTTGCTACTTCCAAAATCCTTATTACAGATCACAATTCAGATTCCCATATTCACAACAGATAAACATACAGTCCTATCCCACCTGTCAGAATTCTTTCAACATTTGTAACTGTCAGTATGTTACTAAGTATTGTTGTCAATATGTGTTGTTATGAACTTCTTTCTAACAAAAAAGTATTTCACACACATATGTCTTGACCAAATTACATTTGTAAAATACATCCCAAAAGTCTTGCCTAGATACCATGCCTGCAATTCTCATCAACAACAGTTCATACAAAATTTGTGGAAATGTTTTTTATTCAATCTCAATAGATAATTTAATATTCCTGGTGCTACCCATCCATCATGCACTGCTGCCAAAATTAAACTACTCACATTGTCTTCATGTTGTTTCCCATTACACTCACAAAAACAAGAGGGGGAGGAGGGAAATGTACTGACAAACGTTTTCTACCTTCTGAGAATACTATATCACACATAATATTATAATCCTATGTTATACTAATGTTGTTATCTTTCCACAAGGTCTGATGACCCTCATGTTATTACAAATTATAGCCAGTAAAAGATGAAATAATGGAGTGACCGTCAGGGTTCCAGGAGGGTGAGGCTCCCACATTTCAAGACAATCAGCACATGAAGGTGGTTAGGCTGTCAGACCTATGCACTGGCCGCCTTTACCCCCAGGAAATATTCCTGATACTCATTTCTGTTAGAGGCTGAGTCAACCCCACAGCCATAGTGCAACCAGAAGGATTATGTCAATGAAAAATTCCAATGACACCATCGGGAATTGAACCCATGACCTTACAGCTTGTAGCACAGTGCCTCAACCAACTGTGCCACTGTGTGCCCCCCAAAGGAAAGAGTAGTTATGGCTTATCATATTACTGATGTGCACATATATAAATGTATAATACATGTGTTCAGTCAATTACATGGTAAAAGTCTGTAACTTGGAACAGACTATGTGTATGCATATGGATTTTGATACTTCTTGCTGTTGAAATGCAAACAAACATCTATTGTCATGGTATTCATCTTGTTGTTCAGAGTTGGTCCCTGTGCAGACATGACTGTTTACGTTGCAATGGATAACTGAGTACTGCAGTACTCAACTATAATAACCCTGAACAATGGGACAGGTAGTTCCGATATAAGTGTTTGCTTGCATTTGAATAACAAAGAGTATCATGAAATACAAACGTATTCTGTTCCAAGTTACAAAATTTTACCATGTAACTTAACACGCGTATTTCATATTTATATCTGCGCAACTCCGATATAATTAGTCATAACTACCCTTTCCTTTGATAACCACCTCACTGAAGATGGCCATTGTAGGCTGTAACATGTAGGAGTGTCATATATTTATAAACTATTCTCTCTTTATTATTGTGTGGTTGTTTGAATAAATACAGTGAAGTAATCAAAATTGTTTATAGACCAAACTGCCTTCTTTACTGACAGTGTTCAAGAATTAATAATTCCCTATGTGATCCTCCACAACAGCTGAATTTCTCCAAACTGCAATGCATGCAGCCTATGTGATACATGATTACTTTTAAACTTTTACATTTTTATAATGGTTTCGCCTGATAATGGCTTTAGTAAAACATGAACTGTGTAGCTAGTTACAGTAAACAAAAAGGAATGCATATACCAATAAAGCTATGTGTAAAACAATTGAAGAAGTACTTCCAGTTTCATAATAATAATAATAATAATAATATTTATTTACTGCAATTGGGTTGTTACGGGTGGCAGCGGTTATTTTACATGTAAACAAAACACGAAATTGGTTTATAAACCACAACAGGATGTCACACACCTAGATTAACCACATTAGAGACTAATGGCATGTAATTCGCTAGAAAATGAAGTTCCAGAGTCAGTGAACTTTCACCCAGGAAAACTAACAAATCCTAAGGTGACTCTTAACAACTGCACACACCCACAGCATACTACATTTCTTCATGCCAGTGATACAGCCATACTGAGTTGTGAAGTATTATGAAATACAGCACTGAACAAAGAGTATTTATATATGACAAGAACACTAAAAGTAAATTATGAGAATAATAGCAAGTGCTAAGGGAAAGTCACTGGTAGAGAAATATTTGGGAAATTCCATGTCTTCCAAGTGCCAGTACATGCTCTCAATAATATCACATGCTGTGCATATGGGAAAACTTACGAACAAATTCAGATATACATAATACACCTACCAGACACAGGTCGAAGGTGTTCACTGTACAAGAATCAAATCATTTACACATCTTCCATCTGCTAATAAGTAATGATATGAAAGTACCCAAGCTAGTATTAAATGAGTATCCTACCTACCTCACTCTCCTTTACTTTGTACAAGAATTTACCTCACTACAGAATCTTCAAGTATTATAAACACATATGTAAGAAAGGTGACGGTTCCATAATTATTTTTGTACAGGCTGTAGACAGATAGTATGTACTGAAACAAATATTTTACATCATAACAAGCGTACAAAGATGAAATCCCTGTGCACACCACACAGCCACATTGGTAGGGATCCCAATTTTAGGTACCAACAACCTGGACACTTAGGCTAATTCACACATATTGGACTGGACAGCATTATAGGTTGTCCGTGTCACGTCGCTGAAAATCTGTATTATGTTTTTTCCATTAGAACCGCATTGTAAGGCACTGTTTACACACGTACAGGGGCGGACTGAGACAGTACCCAGACCGTGTCGCCACGGACCGGTTTGAAAAATGGCAAGGCAAGGGCACGTTACATGCACAACATATAGGATAGTAGAGGTATCGTCCATTCATTCGTAACGTCGGCAATAAATTGGGTCAGTGGCCAATTTAACGGCCCTGACCGCTTTACCCCCCAAGAAAACAACCGCAGCTAGCCAATATACAGGACCCCGAGTATTACCCACAGCTAATATCACATTCCAAATCCTTGGCTCTACGTAGATGAACTATAAAATGTCGATGAACTACATTCAAAAATGTGCAACTACAATATGGAAGTCAGCAAACTCAATTAGCCCGACAATGATGCGCCCGGCATTCAAAAATGAACCTACACGAAAGCCATGGCATCTCCATGATGCCTAATGTATGTGACTTCTTACCTTTCTTTGACGAGTTCTTTCCATTGCTCAATATGTTTGCTAATGAAGCAGCTAGTGAAGGCTTTTCTGCAACCATAAGTGCTACCTTCATGATTCCACCACGCGTTTGGATTCAGCCTACCACACAATGCTCACAAAACCTTAAACTCGTTATTAAACTGTGGTCTTACGCGTTACCACAGAGAACAGCGGGGCCATGGATCAGAGCGCGGTTATATTAGAGCCCACAGATCATATAGAGCCACAGAACACTAACAGTACTTCACGGCGAATCTTTAAGAAACTCATGGATTCTTAAGAAACCAACTAGATGTCACTTTGTTTTATATTTATTTCTCCTTTATAAGTTGCTCAACATGTTTCGGGCCACCATGTCCCCATCTTCAGGAGCTGACGACTTATAAAGCAACTTATAAAGATGGGGACAAGGTGGCCCGAAACATGTTGATCAACTTATAAAGGAGAAATAAATATAATACTAAGTGACATCTAGTTGGTTTCTTAATCCACATTGAACTACGATGCACCGTCAACCACGCATCACGGGTTCTTATTGTGTTTACTGAAAACGTGATGACAACAAGAACAACCGTTACATTGCTATCCATTAAACCAGGAACCAAACCACTACTAGAACCACTTCTCTGAAACTGGGATAAGTGGGATGGGCAACACATTCGTGATCAATGCCACAGATTACTACTTATGATCTATGACGCAGATCATCTAGTATAGATCTATGGCATGGATCAAAGATCTATGGTACCAGCGACTGGGTAGAGAGGCAGATATTTCCTGCCGATGACAACAGGTGTCGGTAACGTAGAGAGTCACATGATCGCCTATGCTGCGACCGGAACCAATCACAAGACTATTGGATGTTCTGCGCGCAAGACGGTTACTGATTTTAAATACTTTGATCTGTGTTTTGTATGATGATGTTCAAACTTGATCAGACTTATGTCCATTCACGTTGATCCAGAGTGTTAGTAGAGTGTTAGTAGTGATTGTGTCGGTAGGGATTGGATATACTGTTTTGAACCGTCCAAAAAACGGTATCCAAAGATGGAGCGGATAGGAACATTGAAAGTAAGTTTTAAAATGGTATGATTGAAAAGGGCGTTTTGTTGTCTGTGTGAGTGACATGGTGCTATTTATTTGTGTTTTGGATTCTTACACTGAGAGTTGTTTTATTTACGTTTCGCCTGAATTGTAACTGACGTATGTCCATGCCATTTTAGGGGAGAAAAGTGTTTCATTTTATTGATAATGGAGTCATGGTTAACTCGCGTTTGGTGTATACGGGTACACAACAGATCTTTCCTTATTTAAAGTAAATTGGTCCAAAATTAAAACATAGTCGGAAGCAATGGAGCCTCCGAATTAATGCTTGTAGGACTGACAAGAAAGGTGAACTGCATTCATACATTTCAATGCTTGTCCTGTAGCTATGTGAACTCTTTTGAACACATTGTTCTTTATTTAGTGTAAGTTCATAATCTTCCTCAACTGACTGTTTTGGACAAAAGCGGTCATGCTGTAAGGCTGTATTTTGTATTTTTTACCATAGCTGATATTCGAACCATGGATATTGAGATTACATATCCAACCATTTATTTCCTGAGGTAAGCTTAACGCATCTGGCATACAGTACACATTTGGTAATGTATTACTGTATTATGAAACGAATGTGCATGTCAGCATGGAAAAATATTACTACCCTGCCTGGTAAAGAGGCACTCCAACGTTCAACTTAACAAAGTTTGGTTCTTATGATAAAGCAGTTACGAACTTCCTGAACAGTAGATTATTTTTCAATATGTGTCTTGTACTCTGTGTGTACCTACAATTTATGATAGGTTCTAGAAAGGGTATAATTAGATCCTCAAAAATGTTGATAAGTTTAGATATTTGGGAATGACATGAGCAAGTAAAAGTTGCAGTCATGAAGAAAATAAGGGCAGGTTAAATACAGGAAGTTTTTGGTACCATTAAGTTTACAATCCTTTGTCAAAGATCGGAAATGTGAAATTTTTTGTATATATTGTGTGAGTGTGAGAGTTGATCTCTCACTGTAGGAAGAACATACAGTGAGGCTGTTGAGGACAGGGTGCTGAGGAGAATATTTTAATTGTGTGTGTGTGGGGGGGGGGGCAAGTAACAGGAAGCTTGATGAAAATGTGTACAGAGGAGTTCCATGATTTGCACAATGTACCACATTGTATTAGAATGAGGATTAGTTTTATGAGTCATGTGGTATGCATGGGAGAATTGGGAAAGTAATATAAAGTTTTAGTTGGAAGATCTGAAGGGAAGAGACTGCCTGATCATACTTTATGTAGATGTGAGAATAAAACCAAAATGAAACTTAAATCATTTAGGCTGGAGGTTGTGGAGAGGATTAATTTGTTTCAGGATAAGGACCAGTGTAATTTCATTGTGTCATCAGCAGTGAACCATCATGTGGTGAGTGGATGAGACAGGCCTAAACTATAAAATGCTGCCTTAAAAAGCTCTAGCTTCAAAAAACTTAGGAAAGAGTGACAATTATACCATGTAATAATGTTACTGGTAACCACAAACTAACATTTTCATTTATTAGAAAAGCCAAAACCTAGCTCCTACTACTGTACAGTTTTATTTAATAACCAGAAGAATGTATGGGTGGAATCAGAAATTTTCTGGGCTGGTTTTCAATGAATTTTTTCCTTCAGGAGATCAGTTTTTGAAATTGCTGAACCTACAAAAGAAAGCAGTCTTTGTAATTGATAATGCACTGTCTCATCCAGATGAGGATACACAGAGCAATGGATACATTAGAGTAATTTTTCTTCTCCCTAATGTCACCTAATTGTGTCAGCCTATTGACCAAATTGTGTATGAAACATAAAAGAAAAAAGTATAGTCATAAGCTTTTGCCTGTGCTCATTGAGGCAGCAGATGAAGATTGTATGCCAGTTAAAACTAAGGCTGTAACCTGTATTCAATCATTGTGTTAGAAGGGTGATCAAAGCCATATCCCATCTGCTTTACCACAAGGAAAGAGATCCAGTACCCATTGTTTAGGAGGGTAGAATAAATGTTAGTAAGCCAAATTTATACTTCTACTACGAGGGGGTGCTGATGTCCTTACCTGACCAACTTCCCGATGGCGTAGGATGGAATCGATAGTGTCGTTGGAAAGAGGGGTCTGTGTCTTTTCTTGTTATAGAGGCTGAAAGGAAGCATGTCAGGCGACGCGCGCGATTTCAACAACATGGAGACGCGAGCTGTCATCAAGTTTTTTTTCCTGCAAAGCAAGACGCCGAAGGAAATTCATGCCATTCTGAAGGAAACATTACAGGAACATGCACCATCGTATGTCACCATCAAAAACTGGGTGGCCCAGTTTAAACATGGTGATTTTTCCACCTGTGATGTGCCTCGTCCTGGACAACCCAAAACAGTGATTCCTCTTAAATTGTGATTTGTTTTGCCCCCGCCCATTTCAGCATCATCTGACATTTTCTAACAGACATTAAAATTAAAAGGAAAGCCATATTTTGGCATGATGCCACTTCTCAACATTACTCTACCTTGGCCCATAATTGAGCCAGCACACTGCTTTTAGTCTAATTTGAAAGCTGATTAATGCCTATAGCTGTAGATGCTGACATGCCTGTAACTCCTTGGAAGCAAGTGAAATACTGGTTTCAGTGAGATGTGTGGTGGTGTTTAATGTATAATTAAGGTCACCAAAGTTTACCTTTGACTTTCAGTTGCTAAGTGTGGATGTGCAATTTTTTTTTTTTTTTTTTTTTTTAAAATTTTTTTAAATTTTTAATTTCCTTGATTTTTTCCAAATTTTTTTCTTTTTTTGTTGTTGGGTGGGGATTTGTGAATTTTTACGTG
>Ga0123355_10015759_pt1 | contig 11887 bp, 10 predicted proteins | sample TergutEmb28metaG_3_FD_89872 | JGI IMG/M metagenome (GOLD analysis project Ga0123355, IMG submission 89872) | Embiratermes neotenicus P1 segment gut microbial communities from Petit-Saut dam, French Guiana - Emb289 P1 | ecosystem: Host-associated > Arthropoda: Insects > Digestive system > Gut ... | reverse complement strand
CTTCAGAATCGCCAGCTGCACCTCGACCGGCAGCGATGTGCTCATGCCGTTGACGTAGATCTCGTGCGTGTTCAGTCCCTCCGGCTCAAGGAAGAGCTGGTGCATTTCCTTGTCGGGAAACTTGACGATCTTGTCCTCAATGGATGGACAGTAACGCGGCCCAATCGACTGGATCTGTCCGCTGTACATCGGCGAACGATGCACATTTTCGCGAATGATGCGATGGGTCTCGGCCGTGGTCCAGGCGATGTAGCAGGGCACCTGCGAGTCGTGGTGTCGAACCCGCTTGGTGCGAAAACTGAACGGTGTGGGATCGTCGTCACCGGGCTGAACCGGGAACCGTGACCAGTCGATGGTGCGCCCATCCAGGCGGGGAGGAGTGCCGGTCTTCAGACGGCATCCCCGCAGTCCAAGCTTCTTCAGAGCCTCCCCAAGCAGAACGGCGTTCGGCTCGCCGGAACGCCCTGCAGGATACTGCTGCTCCCCGCAATGGATCAGCCCATTGAGAAACGTTCCGGTGGTGATGACGACTGCCTGGGCGCCGACGGTGCGTCCGTCGCGAAGACGTATACCCAGTACCCGGTTGCGCGCTCCGCGTACCGAGTCCGCCATGCTATCCCGCGGTGCTTCCACAATCAGATCTGCCACTTCCGCCTGCTTGATCTTCAGATTCGGCTGCGACTCCAGCACCTCGCGCATCTTCAGCCGGTAGGCCTGCTTGTCGCACTGCGCGCGCGGCGACCAGACCGCCGGTCCGCGAGAAGTATTGAGCAAACGGAACTGGATGCCGACCGCGTCGGTGATCTCGCCCATGATCCCGCCGAGCGCGTCGACTTCGCGCACCAGGTGTCCTTTGGCGATGCCGCCGACCGCCGGATTGCACGACATCTGGGCGATCAGGTCGACATTGAGGGTATAGAGAGCGGTCTTCAGGCCCATGCGTGCCGAGGCCATCGCCGCCTCGCATCCCGCATGTCCGGCGCCGACGACGACTACATCGAATTGTTCGGTAAACTGCATGGTTTCGAAAAGGCCAACCCTGGATTACGTCTGTGCAGATGGTTCTTTTATTCTAGCAACTTGCGGTCAACTGTGAGGCCCCATCACTTGCCGCTCCGAGCGCGCCGGTCTTATAGTGGATGGTCCCAACAACTTCCCCCGGGGGCCTTGATGAATAGCCGCCACTTTTTTCGTCGATTAGAACGACGCATCGCCAAATATGACCTGCTCTCGCATCCCTTCTACCAGGCATGGTCGGCTGGCCGGCTGACCCGCGACGACCTGCGCCAGTATGCCCAGGACTACTACCACCACGTGGAGGCATTCCCTTCCTACCTCGCCGCGTTCGGATTGCGTTTGGAGGAAGGCGAAGTGCAGCGCGCCGTGCTGGCCAATATGCGTGAGGAAGAGGGTGTCGATGGGCGCGAGGGAAAGGAGTCGGTCCCGCACTCCAAACTCTGGCTCGACTTCGCCGAGGGCATGGGATCTACCCGAAACCTGGAGTGGCATCGCCCGGTGCCCGAAATCCGGCAGTTGATCCAATATTTCCAGCGCGTAGCCAGCAAAGGCAGCGTCGAGCAGGCGCTGGCCGCCTTTTATGCCTACGAGTCGCAAGTGCCGCGTATCGCGAAGGAAAAAGAGTCGGGCCTGCGCCAGACGTACCATGCCGACGAGAAGACTTGCGGCTACTTCGCCCTGCATCGGACGGCCGACGTGTATCACGCGCGAGTGTGGCGCGACTTGCTCGAGGAGCGCGTCGCCGCCCGGCCTGAAGCCGCCGACGCGGCTCTGGACGAGGCTCAGAAGGCAGCCCACATGTTATGGAAGGCGCTCGATGGCATCCAGGCGCGGCGTCCACTCGCGGCCATCGCGTAGCCATGGGCCCGATGAACCGGATTGAGCCAACCGATTGGGTAGAATCGTTGGCTCAGCTCTTTTTTGGGTGTTACAAAGATGAAAGCAGTTCCCATCGGAGCGCGGGGTGAAGCCGAGGAGACCGTTACCTTCGAGCAGACCCTGAGGTCGCACCATCCCCAGTTGCCGCCGGTGTATTCGACGCCCGACATGATTCGGTTGATGGAGACGGCCGCCTTCGGCGCTTTACACCCCTACTGCGAAGGAGACGAGATCACCGTCGGGACCTCGATCAACGTCGAGCACCGCGCCGCAAGCGGTATAGGCGCACACATCAGGGCAGAGGCCGTGCTGGAGTCTTTGGACGGCCGCTTCTACACCCTGGGTGTGACCGCTCGCGACGATGTGCAGGTGATCGGTCGAGGCCGAGTGGGACGGGCGGTCGTAAGCCTGGGCAAATTCCTGAAAAAGATGGAAGATGCGAAGCTCTGAAATGCCAGCACCCAACCGAGAGCAGCAACGAAAAGCCGAGACGCTCGCTCGGCTGCACTCCGGTGCGGTCCCGCTCCTGTTGGTCAACGTGTGGGACAGTGCCAGTGCCCGCATGATCGAGCAAGCCGGTTTCCCCGCAATCGCCACCACCAGCGCGGGAATCGCATTCGCACACGGCTTTCCCGATGGCCAGAAAATTCACCCCGATCAGATGATGGCCGCAATCGCTCGCATCGCCGATGCCGTGAGCGTGCCCGTTACTGCCGACGTCGAAGCCGGCTATGGAACAACACCGGAGAGCGCGGCGCGTACCGCTGCCCATGTAATCTCCAGTGGCGCGGTCGGCATGAACTTCGAAGATGCGACCGGCGATCGACGACAGCCGCTTGCCGATTTGTCGCTGCAACGGGAGCGAATTCACGCCATCCGCGAGATGGCAAAAAAACTGGGCGTTCGCCTGGTACTCAATGCGCGGACGGATGTCTATCTCCTCGAGGTCGGAGAAGCGCCTAAACGTTATGACGAAACAGTTCGCCGGCTGCGGGCCTTTCGCGATGCCGGCGCCGACTCGGTCTTCGTCCCCGGCTTGGGCGACGGCGCGGCCATCGCACGCCTGGTCAAGGATCTGGACTGTCCCGTGAATATTCTGGCGGCTCCGGGTGGGCTCTCGGTCGGAGAACTCGGCCGGTTGGGCGTCAAGCGAATCAGCCTGGGATCGGGACCGATGCGCAGTTCGTTAGGCCTGCTCCGGCGTTTGGCGGAAGAAGTCAGAAACTCCGGCACGTATACGAACATGAACGGTGCGCCCTCCCATGCGGAAATGAACGAGCTGATGAAGCGAACCGAAGGCCAAAAACCGGGACGTAAGAACCCGACTGCCAAGTGAGAAGACTCCCATTCTTATCGGCGTTATCTCCGACACTCATGGCTTGCTTCGTCCCGAGGCGGTGCGAGCGCTCGCTGGTTCCGGACACATCGTTCACGCCGGAGACGTAGGCGGCCCGGGCCTTCTCGATGAACTCAAAACCATCGCGCCGCTGACGGCCATCCGCGGCAATATCGACCGCGGAGCGTGGGCGAAGAAACTTCCCGAGACCGAAGCAGTCGAACTCGCCGGCGTCTCGATCTACGTCTTGCACGATCTGGCAGAGCTTGATCTGAAGCCGGCAGCGGCCGGATTCCGGGTGGTGATCTCGGGCCACAGCCACGTGCCCAAGCAGGAGACACGCGACGGCGTGCTGTATTTCAACCCAGGCAGCGCCGGCCCGCGGCGCTTCAAGCTGCCGGTGACCGTGGGCCGGCTGGTGGTGGAAGGCGGAGAAGTACGCGGCGAGATCGTCACACTTTGAAGCTGAGGCCAGCCGAGTCTTCATAAATCGCCACTTAGCGCATTGCTACAATCGCAGCATGGCAGGCCAATCTCAGGCTGCTCGGGTCTCCGAGCCCACGCCTACCGACGAGCCGCGCCGGTCGGGGGGACTACGGACGCCAATCCAGCAGCATCCCGACCTGGTTGCGGGCGTGATTGTGGCCATGGGTTTCGTCTGGCGTCTCTGGCGGGCCCAGGCTACGTTCTTCAATACGGACGAAGCCTGGCACTTCTCCCTGGCCAATCAGAATTCGCTCGCTGCCGCCTACCGGGCGAGCCTCACGCTCGTACATCCGCCGCTTTTGATATTCGTCCTCTACTACTGGCGTCATCTGGGCACCTCAAATCTGGTACTGCGCCTACCCTCGGTCCTCGCAGGAACGCTGCTCTGTTGGGTTTTCTACAAATGGTTGTCACGAGTTTTCGGCCGGGGCGTGGGCTGGGTGGGATTGATCTTCATCACATTTCTTCCACCCTGGATTGCTCTGTCGGCGGAGTTGCGTCAGTACCCCCTGATGCTCCTGTTCGTGGTCGCTTCGGCCTGTCTGCTGGAAGGGGCGCTAGCGCGGAACTCTGTCGGGCGAATGATCGGCTCCTCGCTCTGCCTCTACCTCGCCATGTTCTCGCATTACTCGGCATTCCTGTTCGCAGCTGCCGTGGGCATCTATGCCATCCTGAAAATGATCCTCGAGCGACCGCGGCGAGCGGTAGTCGCGACCTGGACAGCCGGTCAGGTGGTTGGCGCCGGCCTGGCTGCCTTCTTCTACTTCACCCACATCTCCAGCCTCGGCGGCGTCTACGCCGGAGCCGAGCCCCTCCACAACTTCGCCGACTGGTATCTATCCGATTGGTATTTCCATGCGGGGCGGGATCACCTGTTACCGTTTCTATACCGAGGCAGCTTCGGGATATTCCGCTTTGCCTTCGGACAGACTGCTGTCGGTCAGCTTGCCGCTCTGCTATTTATCACCGGCGTTTGTATGCTGGTCCTGGGGCGACCCGCTGCCGCTCGGCTTCCACCGCCTTCGACGGCCGTGCTCCTGGTAGCCCCGTTTGCCTTGAACTGGGTCGCCGTAGGCGCGGGACTCTATCCCTATGGCCGAACCCGGCAGTGCGTTTACCTTGGTCTTTTTGCCGTTGCCGGAGTGAGCGCCGCTCTGTCGATCCTGTCCGGCGAACGCCGAGCAGTGGCTCTCCCGCTGGCCCTCGGTATGGTGATCGCATGCCAGGCTCGCGGCACGCTCCAGGGACGCGACATGCTTCCTCTGACCGACCAGCTCCACCAGCACATGGACGAGGCCGTTCAGTTCATCCGCGACCACATCACTCCCGGAGACGTGATCTTCACCGATCAGGCCACCAGCTTCGAATTGCGGCACTATTTGTGCCGGCAAAAGCCGGTCACGCTGCGCACGCTTCCCGCCGGGTTCGAGACCTTCGGCTGCCAGGGGTTTACGGTCATCATCACCCCTGTCGGGGACGGTGCCCTCACGGCGGATTCGCTGGCCGCACGCTGGCGTGAGGGCAGTGCTTTTGAGCCGCCGGCGGGGACGCGGGTGTGGGTTGTCCAGGGCGCATGGGCGACCGGACTCGGCGAGACTCTCCGTTCTATGCCGGAATTCGATCAGCTCGAGGTCCATTCCTTCGGACGCTACTTTGAAGTCTTCCAATTTCCGCAGAGGCCGGCTCCGTCGCCCCAACGGTAGAATGAAGCCCTCATGGCTCTCGAGTTTTCCATCCAGAATACCGATCGCAGCGCTCGCGCAGCGCGCATCCTCACGCCTCACACGGCGATCGAGACACCCGTGTTCATGCCGGTGGGGACCGTCGCTTCGGTCAAAGGCGTGCCGCAGGACACGCTGGAAGACCTGGGCGCCCAGATCATACTCGGCAACACCTATCACCTTTACTTACGCCCGGGAGTCGAAACCGTGCGCAAGATGGGCGGACTGCACGGCTTCATGTCGTGGCGGCGCGCCATTCTCACCGACTCCGGAGGCTTTCAGGTCTTCAGTCTGAATGAGTTGCGTAAAGTGAGCGAAGAAGGTGTGACGTTTCGCTCCCATCTCGACGGCTCGTCGCACTTCTTCAGTCCCGAGAGTGCGATCAAGGCACAGATCGGGCTGGGCGCCGACATCATCATGGCCTTCGACGAATGCACCGAATACCCGGCGGAGCGGTCACGCATGCGGGAATCCATGGAGATGACGGCGCGTTGGGCGGCACGCAGCAAGAGGTATTTTGAGGAGCACAAGCATGAGGTGCCGTGGATCCCGGCGGAGCGAAGCTCGGCGGCAAACGATCTGACGAGGGGCAGGATTCCAGACGGGGGCGGCAGCCAGATTCCGGGCGTGGCTCGCCATGACAGCCGGGAAAAAGCGGACAGGCCAGGGACTGGCCGCCGGACCCCGGATCCCGCAGCTGTCCAATCCCTGTTCGGCATCGTGCAGGGCGGTATGGACCGCGTCTTGCGAAAGGAGTCTGCCGAGCGCACCCTCGAGATTGGCTTTCCCGGCTATGCCATCGGCGGCTTGAGCGTCGGCGAGCCGCGCGCCCTCACGCGCGAGATCGTCGAGTCCACCCTCGAGCACCTTCCCAAGGACAAGCCGCGCTATCTGATGGGTGTGGGCACGCCCGAAGAGATCGTCGAATATGCCAGCCTGGGCGTGGACATGATGGATTGCGTGTTGCCGACTCGCGCGGCGCGGCATGGCCTGCTGTTTACCTCGGAAGGGAAGGTTTCAATCAAGCAAGCCCGCTACGCCCAGGATGGGGCGCCGCTCGATCGAAATTGCGCATGCCGGGTCTGTCAACGCTATTCGCGGGCTTATTTACGCCATCTTTATGCATCTAACGAAGTATTGGCGCAGGTTTTGAACACGATCCACAATCTCAGCTTTTACCTGGACACAATGAAGCAGGTGCGGGCCAGTTTATGGCCTGGCACGCGAGCGAACCTTGCCCGAGGAGTGAAGCCCGGCCGATACCCGAATTCAGCTGAGAAGTGTCCTTGACACCATGCAGTGGGTGCGGCATTCTATTTCACTTGGGGAAGAGTCCCGTTTTCTTTCTGGAGTCTGGTCGACCAAGACCGTTTGGACTGTTCCCGGATTCAAGCCCGAAGCTGAAGGAACCCGGCCGAAGTCGATCTAAACCCCGTGGTGCAATAACAGCGGCCGCGCGAGAAGCCAGCGCGGAGGATTGTCGCGGATTCATCCGCTCAGACCTCAAAGAGAATGCAATATTTGATGGCAGTGCAAGCCAGTGGCGGCGGTTTGGGGATCGGCATGTTGTTGCCGATCGTCCTCATGTTCGCCATTTTTTACTTTCTTTTGATCATGCCGCAGCAGCGCCGTCAGAAAAAATGGCAGGGCATGCTCGATCAGCTCAAGGCCGGGGACAAGGTCACAACCAGCGGCGGATTGCGAGGCACAGTCATGGCGCTCAAGGATGACAGCCTTCATCTCCGCGTCCCGCCGAACAACATCGTGTTGGAAGTGACCAAGGCGTCCGTGGTCTCGGTAAGCACGACTGAGGAAGACGTGAAAGGAAAATAGGCATCAGGGATCAGAGGTGAGGGGGTGTACGAACGCACCGGCCCCCTTTCGCCGAAGCCCCCGGGCCATGGTTTTTATGAACAAGAATCTTCTCTGGCGACTGCTATTCATTGTCGGCATACTGTTGTTCTTCCTGTTTGGCATCTTTGGCATTCCGAAGAGCTTTAGCCGCGAAGGACTGCTCGCCGCCCTGGCCGATCGCATTCACCTCGGGCTCGATCTCAAGGGTGGAACCCACCTCATCCTGCAGGTGCAGGTCAATGATGCGGTCAACGTCGATGCGCAGAATGCGATTGAAATCCTGAAAGATCAGCTGCGCAATCGTAAGATCGACTACACCGACATTTCCCAGCCCGACCCGCAGAATAATCCCGACCACATCGTGTTGAAGGGCATCCCGGCCAGTGCGCGGAATGACTTGCTGAATATCGTGAGCGAGCGTCTGCCGGAATACGACCTCACGAGCGGAGCCGACAACTCGTGGAATCTGACGATGAAGCCCACGAACCTGGCCGACCTCAAGAATCGCGCGGTCACCCAGGCGATTGATACCATTCGCAACCGTATTGACGCTCTGGGCGTGAGCGAACCCACGATTCAGGAGCATGGATTGGGGCAGCATCAGATCCTGGTGCAGTTGCCCGGCGTGGATGATCCGGCGCGGGTCAAGGACATCATGCAGTCGACCGCGATGCTGGAGATCAAGCAGGCGTTTGGCGGCGCCTTTGCGAGCGAGCAGGAGGCTCTGCAGGCGAAAGGCGGCGTGATCCCGGCGGATCAGTTGTTGCTCCCCGGCCAATGCAGCCCTCAGCCGGAACAGACCTGGTGCTTCGTTTCGCGCGTTTCCGCCGTCAGCGGCAAAGACCTGCGCGGCGCCAGCGAATCGACGGATCAGTACGGCCAGCCGGCGGTGCACTTCGACCTCACCCGAGAAGGCGGCCAGCGTTTTTATAACTTCACTTCGGCGCACATTGGCGAGAGCCTGGCCGTGGTACTGGATGGCCGGGTCCAGGAAGTTGCCAACATCAAGGACGCCATCCGCGACAGCGGCGAGATCAGCGGCGGGCACATGACCGCGCAGCAGGCCAAAGATCTTTCCATGGTCCTGCGCTCGGGCGCTCTGCCGGCCAGCATCAAGTATCTCGAGGAGCGCACCGTGGGGCCATCGCTGGGCGCGGACTCGATTCGCTCCGGCGTCCGTGCCGCGGTCATCGGTATGGTGGCAGTGCTGATCTTCATGCTGATCTACTATCGGGGAGCCGGCATTAACGCCGATGTTGCCTTGATCATGAACCTGATCATCCTGCTCGGCTTTTTGGGATGGTCCACCGTTGCCGGCGTGAATGTCGCGCTGACCCTGCCCGGAATTGCCGGGGTGATCCTGACCGTTGGTATGGGCGTCGACTCGAACGTGCTGATTTTTGAGCGCATCCGGGAAGAATTGCGCAACGGCAAGACCCCGCCCTCGGCGGTGGATCAGGGCTTCAGTCATGCCTGGATCACGATCGTGGATACCCACGTTACGACTATTATTTCGGCCGCGATTCTGTTCATGTTTGGCACCGGTCCGGTCAAAGGGTTTGCCACCACGCTCACATTCGGCCTGCTGGCCAACCTGTTCACAGCGGTGTTCGTGTCGCGCACCATTTTCGATTGGGTGCTGAGCCGCAAGCAGCGTGGGGACGCGTTGAGTATCTAGTACGGCAAAGTGCGGCAGGGCCAATTTTGTTTATACCCGCCGTATAAACAAATGCTCCGATGGGCACAGTCGGTATGGAAAGCGCAGATTTCTTTCCTGCGGGTGCGCCTGAGTCATAGCGTAAGTCATAGAAAGATAAGGGGCTAGGAAAACTCGTGGAGTTCTTTCATAACGTCAACATAGATTTTCTGGGAAAAAAGTGGTATTTTCTCGCTTTTTCCCTGGTCTTCAGCGTCGCGGGCATACTCTCCATGCTGTTCTGGCACGGAATTCCGTGGGGCGTCGACTTTCGCGGAGGCACGCTGGTGTATGTGAAGTTTACGCATCCGCCCGACCTCAAACAGGTGCGCGCCCTGCTCGATCGCGCCGGCTTGCGCGACCCCAAGATTCAGCCCTACGATCTGGCTGCTTATCACCAGGTTCTGATCGATCTGGGCGTGCGCGAGACCAACGAGCAGGCACTCGATCAGGGCAAGATGAAGATCATTCAGGCACTGGAGACCAACGCCCCGGCGGGGAATCTGTGCGGTGCACCCCCGAACAGCATCGGGGGATGTGATCTGAACAATGCCAGTTTTTTGACCATCAAGGGGTACCTGATGGACAAAGACCCGATGCATTTGGGTACGGATGCCGACGCGAAGTACGCGGCGCAGGCCCAGGCGATCATTAACAAGCGGAACGAGGTACGGGCTTTCAATTCGTTCGATCAGTTGCAGGGTGCTCCCGGCGTGGATCCGGCGGTCGCAGCCGCGCTTCCTTCGGGATTCTTTCTGTCCGATTTCGCGGTCTTCAACGTGGAGATCGTCGGACCCCAGGTGGGCGGTCAACTCCGCACCCAGGCAGGCCTTGCGACGCTTTACTCTTTGTTGGGGATGCTGGTTTATCTGGGCTTCCGTTTCGAATGGATCTACGGCATTGCCGCCGTCATTACGGTATTCCACGACACGCTCATCACCGTAGGGGCTTTTTCGCTCACCAAGACCGACATCTCGTTGACTGTGATCGCCGCCCTGCTCACGCTGATTGGATACTCCAATAACGACACCATCGTGGTATTTGACCGGATCCGCGAAAACATTAAACTCATGCGGCGCGAGAAGTTGGCCGACATCGTCAACCGCAGCATTAATCAGACCCTGAGCAGAACCATCTTGACAGCGGGGCTGACCTTTCTTACTGTACTTGCTCTCTTCTTATTCGGCGGAGAGGTGCTCCGTGGTTTCAGCCTCGCGCTGGTCATTGGCATCCTGATCGGCACGTATTCCTCGATTGCGATCGCAGCCCCCATTCTGGTGGCGTACCAGGACTGGCGACTGCAAAAAGGCAAGCGGCCGGTCGGAATGTCGGCCAAGGCTAAGTAGGTTACCGGATGGTTTTATCGGCATCATTGCGTTACGCCTTCTTTGATACGGCTTTGGAAGGCTTTGCTCGGCGCGGAAGAAATTCTGGCGCCAAAGGCGAGAAAGCGGGAGCAAAGGAGAAGCAGTCGGTGTCTAAACAAACGTAAGGGTTGAAAGCCGTTTGGGGAGAATTTCCATGTTTGAAGACAGCCTAATAGAGTCCGGGGGCAAGCTGAAGACGAAACGGGGATTCACGTCGATTATCTCCTTCCTCATTCAGTTTCTGATCATCGGCGTGATGGTCCTGATCCCGCTGATTTTCACCGAAGCCTTGCCGAAGTCCGTGCAACTGGGATTCCTGGTTGCCCCTCCGCCGCCGCCACCGCCGCCACCGCCGGCAGCCGCGCCGGTAAAGGTCGTTCGCCAGGTCCAGACCGACATTGTCAACGGTCAACTCCGCACTCCGACCAAGATTCCACAAAAAGTGCAGATGATTAAGGAAGACGAGGCGCCACCGCCGGTGGCGGCCACCGGTGGAGTGGTGGGCGGCGTTCCCGGCGGCGTCCCGGGTGGATCGATGGGCGGCGTGCTGGGCAGTGTTTTGAGCAGCGTACCCGTGGCGGTTCCGAAGGTCGCAACTCCGCAGCGCGTGCGGGTATCGTCGGGCGTTTCGCAGGGACTGCTGATCCGGAAGGTTCCGCCGACGTATCCTCCGCTGGCGCGTCAGGCGCGCATTCAGGGCACCGTGATCCTGCAGGCGCAGATCAGCAAGACTGGCGACATCGAAAACCTCCAGTTGATCAGCGGCCACCCGATGCTCGCTCCGGCTGCGATCGAAGCCGTGAAGCAGTGGAAGTACAAACCCTACCTGCTGAACGGTGAGCCGGTCGAGGTCGATACGCAGGTGCAAGTGAACTTTACGCTCGCCGGAGGCTAGACTCTCCGCCAGAGCGACTGGGTGAACGGTTTGTAGCAGTGTGTGTACCAGCCTCCCCCGCCTACCGAACCATGGTGGCCGGGACGGGCTTTTGGGAGAGTCTGGACGGCTCCGCCATTCCGCAGAAATGGCCAGCCGTCCGCACTCAGTGCGACCGAAAGTCGTACGCCCGCAGGCCGTCGATTTCTCAGCCAGCGGATGGCACTTCCAAGCGCATCACAGTGTCCAAGTAATACAACAGTTCCGAGGAGGGAAAAGCAACTCATGTTCGCAACTCACGTAGCAACGATGCTGCATCACATCCCTGTTGCTGCCGCCTGGCTTGTCCAGGAAGGCGGCGGCGCAATGGCGACCGATCCTCTTGGCTTGTGGAAGGCCATGGGCTGGGTTGCTCGAACCGTGGTTATCATCCTGTTCATCATGTCGGGCTGGTCCATTGGCGTGATGATCGATCGCTGGATGGCCTATAGCGCAGCTCGCAAGCAGTCTCGCGCGTTTGCCCCCGCGGTGGCGGGAGCGTTGCGCGATGGCCGCATTGACGAAGCCATCAAGGTTGCCGAGCGCAACAAGAAGAGCCACCTGGCCAAGGTGGTCACCGCCGGCCTGATGGAATTCAAGGCTCACCAGGACAGCCCG
>Ga0123355_10015758_pt1 | contig 11887 bp, 8 predicted proteins | sample TergutEmb28metaG_3_FD_89872 | JGI IMG/M metagenome (GOLD analysis project Ga0123355, IMG submission 89872) | Embiratermes neotenicus P1 segment gut microbial communities from Petit-Saut dam, French Guiana - Emb289 P1 | ecosystem: Host-associated > Arthropoda: Insects > Digestive system > Gut ... | reverse complement strand
AGGTAGCCCGAAACATGTTGAGCAACTTATAAAGGAGAAATAAATATAATACTAAGTGACATCTAGTTGGTTTCTTATTCCACATTGAACTACGATGCACAGTCAACCACACATCAAATTTACTGATGTTTCAGAGGGATGTTCTACCCTAAGGATGGAGGTAGCAAGCTCCTCCAAAATGGAAGTAAATTTCTACAACACTACAAAGCAGTAAATCGAAGATAGCATTCCTCAGAGTCACTGCTGGAGGGAACACAAATCTCTAATGTTCCCCTTTAAGTCTTAATGTGAAAATATGTAATTCACTGACTTGGTGAGCCTGTGCAGGAATGATTATCATAATACAAATGTAGATATCACATGACAACTAGAGTAAAATGCTATGACTTATGGCCAAACATATGGAAAACTTACTATTATACATGGAACATTTACAGCATTCATCCTATAAAATAATATCAACAAACTTCAGTTATTAGTACAGTTTAATTTAAGATTCATGTTCTCATTCCTACATGGGCAGTTTTATGGTACACCTTCCAATATAATCAAATAACAGTTTAAAAACAAAACACATAACAAATGTCACCTTTCCTGTTTCACAGTTAGTATGTAGGAACAAGTCAGAAAATCTGTTATATAAACAAGAAATTATCATCTGCATCAATGCAAGAACCATGGATATGAATCAATGAAGATAACATGAGAAATACTAATTACATATGAGCTGCTTCTCTGATTTGAATCTATTTAAATGCAATAATTTAACATTCACAGATGTCACCATGATAAATAAATGCACGCATGCTTGAAAACTGCACTGTGCAGGCATTTAAATTTCAGATCAGGAAGATACAAAGTCCAGTGTCCATAGTATTTCTTCTTAGCATACCCAAATTTGCAATCTGTCAACTTGAACATGTTTTCAAATTAAGTAATTTTTACTTAAAACTTAATCATCATCTTTAGGTCTCTGATAAACAGTTCCAAATTTTGCCATATATTTCTTGATAAAGTCACGTGCTTTATGCTTCACATTATCATTACATTCAAGATCTTCAACGCTCCGGCAGTGTTTCAGCTCCTTCAACATTACGAAATGGGTCAACTGAAACCAGAAAAACAAACACAATTTAATAAAAGAACACAATTTATAGAAGAATAGAAGTGGTCAACAACTACATATGTGCAACACAAGTAGGAACATTATGTCCTTTTAGCCAGATCTCTGCATCACTACCTGCCCTAACTGTTTTGAAAGAACAGTATGCACACTAATACTAAATCATCTATATAAAAAAGTAATAAACACAAACAGCTGTCATCACTTTGAATGACTTGAAGCAGATGGACTTTGAAAGGTTCACGTATTTCAGTGAACATCTCAGTGATCTGACTGTTAATTTAATTCAGCACTTAATAATATGAGTTTAGAAAATACATTACCAAGATAATATACAAGTAACCAACAAAATGTACAATGCAAAAACTGTATTGTATTTTGTTGGTTATTCATATATTATGGATCTGGTTAATGCACAGAAGATGAAACACAGTAAGAGTTAAAAAAAAAAAAAAAAAATTAAGAGAAATTCAATTTCCTCCCCCACACACACACACTGGTGGTCAATATAACAAGATGAAATCAATGCTGTTTCACAGCTGGAGCTACTCAGATATTCAAGTTCAATTACCAATACCAGGAGCAAAACAATGACGTGGTAATAAACCTCACATTAGTGTAAGTCCACAAAAGTTCACAATTTTCGTTCACTGGCTTTTGTAACCCAGACAGTTAATAAAAGAGAACCAGTTATAAGAACACTGGTTAAGGGACAGTCCAATGTAATGTCTTTTCCAAACTTTAAGCTAGCCACAATGTTGACAAATGAGCACACTTAGAAGAAATCTGGAATCCTACCTTCCTAGCAAGATGTTTGAAGTCCTCTGTATTTGTGATGCGTCCCGCTTTACAATCCGGTTTCCGGTATGGGTTGAGGTACTGCACAATCACCCCTGCCATGTGCAGACGGAATTGATCCTTGATTTTTCTAGCAGCATCACTTGATGTATCTGCTGCTACAGTAACAGGCTTCTCTGACGACTTGCTGCTGGAACGCTGTTTACTATCTCGATGCCTTTTCTTTGAACGATCAGATCGTTCTCGAGATCGTGACTGTTCCTTTTTTCGACGAAGTTTCTCTTTTATTTCTCTGTATTTCTTCATATCTTGTCTATCTTCTTCTCTTCGTGGCTACAATCAAATTACCGAAATATCAAGAGCACAGACACTATAACTCAAGACATAGTTTTGGACACAAATTTCTTCCCAAATTCTAAATTACAAAAATTATACTTTCATGACTTCTATTCTGCAACCTTTACAATGCTAGTTAACTAGGTGAACAGGGAGACAATCAAAAAATCACAGTTCAATTCCAAGCAGGGGAAAATATGTTAAGCAATTGGTACATGAAGAAGTTGAGCTCTCACCTCCACCTGGTGCCATGGTTAAGATGTGGAGCTATATCGCCACTCCCCCATACGGCTTCACAGCACGTGCCAGAATGTTTATGTATTTAAATAGCAACAATAATTAATAACACATTATGCCTCAGGTAATTATATAAATCATATTATGCATGTACAATGATTTGCAGCTCATCTTTACTACCTTCTGTGCCTTCTGACATATTTCAACAATGTGCACTGTGGAGTACAGGAATGTTTTCATCACTGCTTATGTTCCTCATTTCTACCTACCCTCTCCTTCACAACACCTGTCCCTAACAACCATTACAGGAAGTGTGAAAAAGCTGCTCAGTGCACAGCTGGGTGCCGCAACACTGTTCACAAACACGCACACAGTATTTTATGGAAACATTCAAGACATTAAAATGCTCCTGGGCTATTAACTTCTTACATCCTCTTATAATGAAAGGCAACGAGATGCACAATTTCTCATATTTATTTGGTAAAGTACTCTTCATGTTTTGGACATGTCCACTGTCCATCATCAGGAGTGTCTCAACACTGTATACACGCAATAGGTATTTGTCATGCTAGTTCTGCTGGCTGTCTGCTAGCGTGGTCCTGACCACGCTAGCAGTGTTGAGATACTCCTGATGATGGACAGTGAACCTGTCCGAAACATGTAGAGTACTTTATCAAATAAATTTGAGAAATTGTGCATCTCGTTGACTTTTATTATAAGAATATACCACGATGCACAGTCCTCTGAATGTCAATTCTTATACACCTTCTGTAATATGACAGAGATAAAAGATGTACTAAGAAAGAGACAAGCAAAACCATGCAGACAAGTGTCACAACCTTAAACATTCTGCAAGAATTAAACAAGCCTTAACTTTCAGTGTAGAAAGCTGTTCTACACTGCAGATGTTTGCATCTGGTTTCTCTGCAAAATTAGGAACTATCTACTAAAAACACTGCCTTACTTCCCACAAGATGGCAATCCTTTCATAGGCACCACATGAAAAATCAAATCTCATATTTGAAGAGTACAGTTACAAATGTGATATCAATGAATGGGTAACTATGATGGACACTTACACTAATTATCCGTTCTTGAACAAGTCCATCTCTCCGCTTCTCCTTTCTCCTAGGCTCCTCTTGCTGGAATTCAGTTGTTTCAGTCTCTTCCTGTACCATCTCCATCTCTTCAACAACAGGATGGACAGAGCTTGCAGTTGCTACTTCTTTCATTTCCTCTTCTTCAGCATCCTCCTTCTCCTCTACTGCCTCCTCTTCATCTTCTTCTTCTTCATCCTCATCTATCTGCTCAACAAAAGGTCAAATTTTAACATGTTACGAGTTACAGCCTTTACTGGACAGAAACAAGCACTATAATTATCAATTTTAACCATTTTGTAAATAATTATGCACAATACACCAATGTTAACATTTCCAATACTATTGCTGATAATGGTTTCTGCTTTCTTCTTTTTTCTTGCTGTTCTGCAGACATATCAATAACAGGTATCACTAATCCTCACAGTGCTGGGTGACCATCTGTCAGTCACTGGTACGGCCACCATGCCAAGTGCCCTGTGTTGCCTTCTTGTCCATGAGACTTCAGCAGCAATCACATCACGGAATGGTGTGACTCTTTCACTTCCTACATACCTCTATATTCCTCTATTTTGACAGGTTATTGACTTTTAAAATAATGTACGCATACAGCCTGGCACTAACAACAAATTGTGTTCTTATAAACTGACCAGAATTTCAGTTTTAATCTACAACCACAGTACTGGCACAGCAGACGACTTGAATTATAAGAAGATACATCCATACGTAATCCTGGTGTTCTGCTGCAAGAAAATGGGATTCTCTACAAAAATACGTAAGTGATGGGAGTGATACTGAATACCAATACCTGTATTGTGACATGTACTTCCATGTACACCATCTCAGTTCACAAAAATGCTTGGTTCACATTCAAAATCACATAGCAATAAACGCATGAAATATGTTACTACTCAGTGGCAATACCTTTTCCTCCAATTCCCCTTCCTCTTCCTCCTCTGTACTAGAGCTTTCATCCTCCTCCTCATCATCTTCATCATCATCACTTGTTTCGGAAGAAGTCTCAGAATCTGGCTGCTGATCTGCTTCCGTCCACTGTGGTGGCTCCCACTGTGATATCCGGGTCTTCACATGGTAGTAATATGTACGACCCTCAGAATCCTTGGCCGACTTCCATTTAGGTGGGAGCTGAATGGGGGGAGGCAGTGGAGGTGGAGGAGCTGGTACAAAAGGTTGCTGGATGGGAAGTGAAGCAGGATGAACCTGGTGATGGTAGGGAGACTGTGTATCTACTGGCACACCTGGAGCTGGGTGTGTTGGTGCTGCTCCTGGACCAGGTGTTGGGGCAGTGTTAAACAAGTGCTGGTGCTGAAACATGGGTGGTGGCTGTGGACCGGTTGGAAGGGGGATGAACTCTGTCAGGTTGGGGTCCATAGGATCACTGTAGGTTGCATGATGTTGGTGAGCAGGAACACTGCTCACTGGATGGTTTCCAGTATCAAATGGCACAGGTTGATGAGGAACATGTGGGGTAGTGGGATCATAACCAGCTGGAGGCATCATATGAGGAGGGACTCCTTGCGGAGGCATACCTGGTAAATGAGGACTCATAGGATTATTTGGATTGAACATAGGTGAAGGGCCCATCTCTGCAGCCATTCCACCAGGTGGTAATGGACTGGGATCTGGAAGAAGCAGAACAAATTAGCTGTATTCTGTCCTTATATGAAAACAGAAAAGCCTGTTAAGACAATGCTGAATACCAACACAATTTTGAGCCACATACATGCCTGACTTTAACAGACTACTCACAACATTACAACAAATTGTATTCATATTTACTAATCACTCCCTACAGTAAACAACTTCATGCAAAATATAAGAACTCCTACCATATTTCCAGACATTTTTTACTATTTTCAGTAAAGGAAGACTGGTGAAACTCAAATGTTGAAATACATTCCACCATTCATTTAGTGCTCATAAATATGTAATCAGCTCTACAAACTATTCATGTGGGTTTACTGCATTTGCCTGCAAACTTCATTATGTATCATCTCTTTTCTGGTAAAGTAAAGGGCTGTTATCACATACCTGCAATCAGATTTATTACATTAACACTTTAAAAACAAAACGTATAAGTACTCAGTGTGTATGGTGCAGTAAATGCTCTCCATCTTGAGAATTGCTCTCTTCTGGGTTATTACGCAGCAAGTAGTGCTAATTTCTTACCGACATTACGGGACAACCTATCAGTCCCATCATCAGGGTTCAAGAATCCAACAGAAAGCCTGTAACCCCAAAATGGAGTTCACAAAGGGAAGAGTGTGGGCAGTGAAAAGTCTCAGTAGTATGGTGTCAAACAATAAGGTTGTAGCAAGTGGTTGGATGGAGGGGTGTGTGGTAGTCAGTGTAGCTGGAAAGAGACACTCCATGACCAAACGAATTCTAAACTGTGTGATAGTTAGACACAGGAGAAGACTCACATAAGCAAAGTGGAAGGAAGGAAGGAAAGTATTAGTTTAATAAACAATCTGAAACTGCTTTGTTTCAGATTATTTATCAACTGATAGGATGTCCTGAAATGTTGGTATGAAATTACCACTACTTGCTGCATAATAACCCAGAACAGCACGGTTCTCAGCTACTTTATGGCCGAAAACTGAAATCAATCTGCATCTTGGTTATACAGAACCAGTGTGGAATGCCATATAAGGCAAAAGCTGCTGTCTGTTTTGAGACCCATACACAACGCATAATTGAATGTGATCACCATGTACTGTTCTTGATTTTTAACCTGGTGGAATGTAAAGTAACAAGTAGGCTTTAGAATGTTAAATAATTCACTGTCAAAGACCAACAAAGAAAAACATGGCAGCAGGAACAAAAACAGACTGCATCAACTCTTAAATGACACAACATGACCACATAAATATTCCTTAACCCTTTGATGCCTAACGACCCCCATAGTGGTCATATCGCACCGCTAACCTCTAAACATTGCATTTTATATATTTATTCAACAAATACAGGTACTGAATATTTTAAACATGGTATATACTCTCCGTTTTTTCTCTCTTAAAAATGCAGTTTGTTTCATAATTCTTATGTATTTGGTTCCTGTTTTATTCACATTTTATATACAGTGTGTGTTAAATTTAAAAAAATAATTCCGGCGCCAAAAGGTTAATTTACTAATCCACCCCCCAGCTGTGAGCATAATTTCCACAGTATACATATCATAGAATGAAACCAAAGGGATTAGAGCCAGGCTGCCCCAGGACCATGACCAGACACAATATACCAAGCATCTCTATTCAATTACCCCCCCACCTATGGCCTTGCATCTTCAAGGCACAGATAAAGCTGCATTGCACTGTGACACCTAAGGGCTCATACATAACATGCAGTAAAACTATGCACATTTTGGACTTGGGTAGGAGATGCAAGTCAGTATTCTACTTTATCTTCCAGCCACTTTACTGCCACTGAAACAGCCCTCAGTAACCACTAGATAAGAGACGAGACTGTATGGTCTGCTCCACAGCTAGCTGGATCTTGTGGTGATGAGAAAAATGACAGCCAAATAAAATGAAACAAGTGTGATACAAACCACACAATGTTTGAAGATGAGAAAGAAAATGATAAATCGTGTATGAGATAGTCAGTAAAAAAAAATACTAATTTCTTGCACACATGAAAGGAGGAGTATTTAAACATTTTACCTTTTTAAATTTATTTAAGAAGTCTTAGCTGAGTGCAGATGTCATGAAATATTGTAAGAGAAGTGGCAAGAACTTTCATTCATCCACTGGATAGAACTGGAAGCGTTAGGGAAGAACTACAAGAAACTTGTTTCTATAAATAGCTGGTCTGCCAGATGAAAATCAGAGCCAGGTTCTCCAAAATATGAAGAACAGCCTGACCGTCATGTTAGCATATTCAGGCATGAAAACCTAATCAGGGATAGGTTTGCAAAAGTACTTTGTTTACTGGTAGATACATATCACACAGGCAATAAGTAAATAATAAAATAATTAATACGAATTCTCAAATAGTTTCCAACCTTGAGGGGGGTAAGCCTGCCAGGTACCAGATGATGGATCAAAAAAACAGGGATAGCCAGTCTGTGAGTCAAAGGCTGCTGTTAAGTTGGGATCCAGTCCTAGCGCTAAACAGCGATCTTCATGCTGGCGCCACATCTCCTGTTGTTGTCGACGCTGCCTCTCTTCTTCTTCTTCTTGTGCTACTTTCATGGCAAATAACTGTCGCCTTTCCTGTTTTGACATTCTAGGAATTGGTATTAATGTCCTGCAACAGTGCATACGCACAACAACAACAAATTTTAACACTGAGTCTTGGATGTTGCGTGTCAATCAGTCAACCACATTAGAAAATTAATGCAAAAAGACTGTCAGTTTTGAAACATTAAAGGCATGCCAACAAAAAATACATTTTTATTACCTAAAATGCCCTAGCTTCAAGTAGGATTTATTGAAATATATCACACACAGAACTTCAAAAACATACAATCCTTTAAATGTAATGTGATTTTGTTCATCTTTATATGTATGTATGTCTGTATGTATGTATGTGTGTGTGTGCGTGCGCGCGCATACACATTACCATATTGGTCCTGAACAAAATTAAATGTCATACTGTATTTCTCAGTAACAAATTGTTTGTTAATTTGTAATATATTCTCTACATAAAAGTAACATACATAGGCCAACACTTATGCCACCAGGCCGAATCAAAATATTCTGCTGAATGGAATTTCCCATAAATGTATCCAAAACAGTGTTATAAGTTCAGTTTACTAGAGTTATACCATCACTGACCTATCATCATATCTTGAGCCTTTTCGAATTCTATCTGCATCAGGCGATTCTCGTGTCCTTTTGCGATCACGATCTCGTTTGTCATGATCATTACGAAAACGATCCTGACGCCAATGTCTGAGGAAAATTCAAACAGGTTATTTGGAATTCTGACACATACTACACAACCTTCAACAAAGTTTGAAAATGTTCAATAAGGAAACCAATAAAATATAAATTACCTGTCATAAGACTGTTTCTCATGATGGTTCTCTTTGTCCAAGTATTCCTTATAACCTCTGTCTGGAAACAAAGCAAAAACACATATACAAATGTGGGTATATGTTTTAAATATAACACTAGTTACGGGAGGAGCCAACATAAATGTCTGCTACACACACTTCACTTAGCCTAGCACAGGGATGGTAAACCTATGACACATGAATCTTATGTTTATTGGACCATGCATCATTGTGATAGTTGAAGAATAAAAGACTCAGTGACATCAAGTTGGTCTTTTATTCTTCAACTATGACACATGAATCTGCTCAACATGTATGCCTGTTACACTGTAACATTTTCAATAAAGAATGCTACATAAATATGCCTTCGGCTTCACCCTCTCTGTGCCCAGCAATCTTACAGGCATATCACATACTTCTATATGTTTCTAAAATTTATGGCACTTGATCCTAAAAAGATCTGCCATCCTTGGCCTACTATATTTCCCACACTATGTTTTAGCCAGGTGTAATTTGCTATGTTTTCAGGTACTTTCAGACCATCTCTGTGCTTTCCCTACTGCACAGTCAGAAACACAAGCAGAAGAATTAGTCTTACATTTTGGGGATTTGTTTCCATAACACCACAAGTACACAATAAAATGTCTGCAACGTACAGTTGAACTCAGTCATAACTTCGTTGAAGGCACCGAATAAATGAATTCATCATAAATGGGTGTTATTCTAAGCGAGGTATATGGTAAACATGACAGAAATATTTCAAGACAAAATACACATCCGTACACAGTGCAATCCATACGTTTTAGGACTGATTTTTTTTTTAAATAACAGAACTAGAGTGATCTAGTGGCCAACTCACTAAGTACTATCAACCAACATCCGTTCACACACCGAGTTTCATTTGTTTATCTTCAACAGTGTACGGGTTTAACTTGTCTTGTAAAGTCATGTTTTCTTTATACATCTTGGATGGCAGAAATGGACAGTTGCCGTAAAATTTTGTTTCAAAGCCGGTCTATCTGCGACAGAAACACTAGTATTGGTGCATAAGGCTTGTAGGAATGAGGCTCTGAACTGATCAAACGTTTTTAGGTGGTATGCTACATTTCGAGACGGAAGGGAGCTGGTAGAAGATGACGAGAGAGGTGGCCATCCAAAAGATGATTTGGACAAAAACGACCATCGAATTGCATGAAGAATGATAGCAGAATCTTTGAACATCCCCAAGACTGTAGTTCTTTGGAATCTGAAAGAGGATTTGGGAAAGTGAAAGTTGTGTACATGTTTTGTTCCACACTCCTTGACACCTGAGCAAAGGGAAGATGGAGTCACAACTTGCCTAGACAATATCCAGATGGCTGATGCAGACAAAAACTTTTTTAACAAAATTATTACGGGAGATGAGACCTGGTGTTTTGCCTATGACCCCAAAACAAAGTGAGAGAGTTCTCAGCCAAAGAAACTGAAATTCCAAAGGTCCTGCATGAAGACCATGTTGACAATTTTTTCGACTTTCAAGGCACAGTGTACAAAGAATTCGTACCAGAGGGAAAAACAGTAAAAGCAGAATTTTATAAAGGAGCCTAATGTATCACCTCCTGAAGTGCATTGAACGGGTTCGTCCAACTGTGTTCTGACCTCGAGATTTTTTCTTGTTGCACGATAATGCGCCCGCCCACAAAGTTGCAAGTGTTTGCTAATTTTTGACCAAAAAAATGTTAAAACCCTTTATCACCCCCTGTACTCTCGAGATTTATCTCCACCAGACTATTTTCTGTTCCCCAAGTTGAAAATGAAGTTAAAAGGACTCCACTTTGTGGAAGTTGCTGAGATTCAAGAAGCTGTAATTGATGAATTAAAGAAGGTCCAAAGAGAGGAAATTTGGGCAGCTTTTCAGAAACTGTATGACCGTAGAAAAAGGTATGTATATATGCCAAAGGTGCTTATTTTGAATTAAAAAAAAAAGTACGTGTCTTCAATTTTTAAAAAAAATCAGTTCTAAAACTTTTTAGCCACACTGTGTATGCACATAACTTAATATTAATGCTATGATCTAGGTCAGATTTACAATTATTATTCTGAAACAATAAAAATTACTGTTCTATAATTGTCAATTTCCATACAGTTTTATGCTAAAAAATACATCAACGTAAAATTAAAATTCAGGAAAAGGAAAAATTATTGCAAGAGGGCCACTCACTGGTACACTGTCACGTCTCTCTTGCTTAAAGCACTTAAGTATTGCCTCATTGACGCCACTTTGTTCAGACTTTCAAAATTTCTTTATTCTCCATCTGTTCAAATGCACTAATAATTTGGTATCTGTTTTCATGTGGATTGTAGAATTTCCGAGACCTAAATCTTGACACACATTAGATTTTTTTTATTTTCTGTTTGTCATATTGGTTTAATTTTTCTTTGAACATTAAAAACCTTCCTTTTATTCATGACTACAGCCATGTTATCACATTACCAGTCTCCTGTTACCTGCAGAAGTATAAACAAAAAGGGCAACTTTATGCACAAAGTGAAGTATCATTAATATTGTCATTTTCCAGGCCACGAATTTATTTAGCTCTCTGAAATCGTAGACGGCTTTCCCTCTCAAGGATGAGGAAATATTAAATTCTCAAAACTGCCTACTTCTAGCAAAATTATATTGAAATGAGGACTGGCAGTTTCATTATATTCCAGGTAGATGCTCTTATGTATGCTGTACTAAGCTAGGCAGAAAACACATGCCTTATGAGGAATTTGTTGGTACCAATAAATATATACCGTTAAACCCAATGTGTTGCACAAACTTAGGTTGTTATAACTGAGTCCAACTGTATTTAGTAACCTTCTCATGGAAAACAATTCCTGTGTAAACTACAATCCAAAAGAATACTGTACCCTCTACCCATTCCCAACCACTAAAATCCAATTTTTGAAGACGTATGAAAGAGGCAACCAACCAAATGAGTGGAGACTCATTTGGTGCACCAGTTACAAGATAAATATTGGTAAACTGCATATGTAGAACAAAGGAGCACAAATGAGTTACAGCTGTAAAACTTTGTTCCTGCTGCACCATGAATTCCAGGTTAAGGTATGGATCCAACACAGACCTTTACACCACCATTATGTTCAACAATGTCCATGATTTGAATGGTATTTGACACACACAATGTTTATTTTCAGAACTCGCCTGCAAGTGATTTTCAAGAGTGACGTCTTTGTGTGTGTGTGTGTTTTTTTGTTTTTTGTTTTTTGTTTTTTTTTTTTTTTTTTTTT
>Ga0123355_10015757_pt1 | contig 11887 bp, 4 predicted proteins | sample TergutEmb28metaG_3_FD_89872 | JGI IMG/M metagenome (GOLD analysis project Ga0123355, IMG submission 89872) | Embiratermes neotenicus P1 segment gut microbial communities from Petit-Saut dam, French Guiana - Emb289 P1 | ecosystem: Host-associated > Arthropoda: Insects > Digestive system > Gut ... | reverse complement strand
TTTTTGTCTTTCCCGCCCACACAAATAAAAATATTTTATTATAAAAATTTTTATTTGGGACCCAACAGAGATTTTTTTTTTTTTAAAAACCACCCCCCCCCCCCCCTCAAGTGTCCAACAGCCCAAAATCAGTGAGTTCACAGGTTATGAACAGGCTAGTTCGTCTCATTTAAAGCATCAGTAGTAACAGGTGACTGAACCATTCATGTTCCGACCTTCTTTATGTACACCTATTCAGTGTATGTAATTCAGTGTGAACTGTGGGGTCCAGTTTGGGGGAAGCTCCCCTGAAGAAGGCAAATTCTGATGTTTCGGTACTCCTACTGTAATCTGCATTTGTCGTCCAATTCTTACGGCCATATAACAGCACTACATTGTGTCCTTCCTTGTATTGTTTGCAAGCCTTCCTTAAACAGAGTCGCATACAAAAATGTAAAAGACTGTTTCGTAATTCTTCAACATTATTATCCGACCGACATACACCTAACGTAAATGTTCTTAATTTCTTCTGAAATCTAGCTACTTTTGACGATTTTGAAGGTTCTGGGCATTTGTCTTGAAAAGCCACAACTTCAGATTAATTCACACTTTTAAAATTATAATTCAATCCCATGTTGGATAAAAAATGAGTCGCCAAGTATATAGAATTAGTACTGTCTTCTGTTTGTATCGTTTTAAAGAAGAGTTAGATGCCAATTAAATTTCTGATTCCGGCTTCAAAGTGACACAAGTAATTAAGGTAATTTTATTTTTTACGCCGTGCATTGTAATAAAATTGTACAAACACACGAACACAACCTACACTTACCTACTTACTTACTTATTCCATTGTGCAGAGTCCTTCTTCAGAAGCTAACTGTTTTGCATCTAGTCAAGAAATTCCCCGCATTTCACGGAACCCGAAGTTTCATTACCGCACTCACAAACTTCCGCCACCTGTCTCTATCCTCGGCCAGCCCAATCCAGTCCATATACCCACATTCCACCTCCTGGAGATCCATCCTAATATTATCCACCCATCTACGCCTAGATCTCCATAGTGGTCTCTTTCCCTGCCGTTTCCCCACCAAAACCCTATACGCCCCCCTCTCCTCACCCATACGCGCCACATGACCAGCCCATCTCATTCTTCTAGATTTTATCACCCGCACAATATTGGGTGATGAGTACAGATCATTTAGTTCCTCGTTATGCAATATCCTCCATTCCCCCGTTACCTCGTCCCCCCTAGGTCCAAATATTCCCCTGAATACCATTTTCTCAAACACCCTCAGCTTCCTTTCCTCCCTCAATGTCAGCGACCAAGTTTCACATCCATACAAACATACACTAATATTTTCGTTTTAAAATTTTAAAATTTTAAAATTAAAACATTATTTTAACAAATGTGCATTTCGGTGGTTTATAGTATACGATTAATTACGGTAAATCACGGCCAGAGTTCGCTATAAGCCTTCCCATTAACTTACTCGTATTTATCAGGTCTGGACTCTGTGCGGCTTGCTGTTAGTCGAATAATGCACACCGTAATTTCTCTTATTCCAAAAGATAAAATTTTAAAACTAAATAAATTGCCTCCACTTTAAAACGTTTTCAAAAGAGGTAGCATGTGATATAAATACAAAATACAACACTCAAGAAGATAAATGACCAAACAATCACTCACTGAACCTTCAGTACAACAGGCTGAAAAGTAATCATAAAAACCTCTGACCACAGGCAGAATTAGCATTCATTTACAGCGAAAGTCGCAAAGATGTAGTACATATCTGTGTAAAAAATAACAACAAGCACTGTCAGAACGCCCAAATCACCTTAATAAAGCACTTGACGTTGCAAGTAAGATTGAAAATTATGACACGTACAGAGGGTCATGAATAAGAGCATAGAAGAAATTAAACTCTTAAATTAAGCGCCTTCATGCAGCGTAATTATTACCCTTTCTCTGCAAATTAAAAATATTATTATTGGGAGGCCAAGTTTGAAGGTTTCCAGAAATGCCTGCTTTAACAGTAACGATTCCAAAATGTCCACCATATTTAAAGTTACAAATGGCTGCACAAACTACAAACAGACTTAAAGAAGGAACACTGCTGGAAAATGTATTTACTACATTATGTAGAACACGCTTTCCAGTCTTTTCTTTACATTCTAGAGCTCATAATGTTAAATGTCAGATAAATGGAAATAAACGATAAAGTTTTATCGCCTGTTCCAGAAAATTCAATAATTGTGATGTCTCTAAAATTATCTCCAGGGTGCTTGAAACAGACGTAGCATACGTGAGAGACAATTTAATTTTCTAAATTGCAAGTCCGAAAGGGAAGTGTACGGACAACTTTCTCTTTTATCAGCTTTGTATTACCGTTCAGACGCCAGACTGGTAATACTAATTCAATGAATAGGTAAATGAAGGTCGTGCCTAATACAATGAATATATTTAGACAATACACTCAATCGTTCTAAAAAACTACTAACAATTACTTCAAATAACATTACACTGAAATGTTCAACTCACTTCCATGTTAATATTATAAATTACCGTTTGCCGTTAATATTATAAATTACCGTTTACATTAAAGGCTTAAGTAAATCCAAGGTACTGCCAGTTCCTTAGGTCACAGCCTTCGCCAAACAAATGAAAATAATTTATAGACTCAAAGGTATTCCTGCCTATATGCTCCCTCGTACTAGAAACTTACTTAAAAAAACCCTGAACTGTCAATTTCATTCAGTTAATATCTTAAAAACTTATTTCTTTAGAATTTATTTCAGTATCATCCTTCCCCAACTTATAGGTCATAAAAGTAAACAATGGCCAAGAGTTTTGACGTTTTGCTGACCGCGCATCTCAGTATATTTATCTCAGTAATTAACCAACTTCATGAACAAATTTTTTGTTTTACAGTAAGTTTATTTCATGCCTCTACATGTTTTCAGCGCATGTGCTCATCATCAGGAGGTCAAAATTGCATTACACAGGACTGGTTGGAATGCCATGCATTCCAACCAGTCCTCTCTCAACCTGTGCACGAGACGACCACCTATAGGTGTGATGATACCGGAAGCTGTGTAATGCAATTCTGACCTCCTGATGATGAGCACATGTGCTCGAAACATGTAGAGGCATGAAATAAACTTATTGTAAAACACAAATTATGTGCTTCAAGTTGGTTAATTACTGAGATAAATGACCAAGAGGTTTTTCTAAACCAATTGTCTTGCATGTTTCCTGGTACCGTCCGTGTTATCTCTTTAGTCCTTATTTATGGGTATAAAGACGAATTGCATAGCTAGATTACCCAGCGTCGAATAATAAGGCATTACAGATACAACAACATCGACTGAAGCACCGAATAAAATACAACGTTGTGTGTTACCGGAACTGGGCAGCCAGACGCAAGTTCTAGTCCAAAAATAATGGCAATGTTCCTGGAACCAGATTACCTGCTTCGTTAGGTTAGACGTGCTTTTCTCACTAAAATGTCCTCTAACTGTGTCACAACACAAAATTAATTCGTGTGACTACATAGATAAACATTTATTCCGTGCCCTGTTGTTCCTTTAGCTTTTGTTTATCATAGTTTCATGCTGCCTTCGACTGCAAAACGTTGGGTACCTTAAGTGGTGTAAGTCTGCCAATGACAGTCTGCTGTGACCACCGCTATTGTAAATAACGAAATAGAAATGATTTTTTAGGAAGCATTCGAGGGTTATTTCAATGAAATATTACAGCATAGCCCGGACTGACTAAGAAATATTACGAAAATTTCCTCCTAAATACGAGCAGGCGTGCTATCTACCTGATTGCGACTTTCAGTTTCACATTCTTTATCGGACTAAGTACCTAGCGACAGCACATCTTAGTTCTTTTATTCGTCTGTAATTTCCTCTCTCTTAGGACAAGGTACTCTCTTCCTACTCAGTTAATGGTCGGTTATTACTGTTTCGCCTTGTAGCTCTGGAAATGTAACAAAGATAGCTTAATTGTGCTCATTGAAACCGGGGAATGTTAGTGAAACCTGAGAAATTTCTGGCTAAAAAGGAAATATGATTATCCGATAATTGCTTAAAATTACCCACCCCAGAGCTACAGTCATAGAAGATATCAGACTTATTGAACAAATTTTTCTATATTTAGACCTCCAGCAACCATTTAAAAATTAAATTTTAATACCCAAAAGTCCTTTCAATTTCGGGTTTTTTTTTCCGTCAGGCCTATGTCACTAGACAATCAGGAATTCCTTCCCATAACTCAAATGATTAATCGCCAGCTTCTCCGCGCCGAAAAGCGAGCCCAATTCCAGAGCTAATCATACTGAATTTATGGTGGACAAATCGCTAATTAGACAGTTTTCTTTAAGCATTTTGGTTTTCGCTGTCAACTGCCATTTCATCAACACGCCATATTTATGTATCCATCACCTGATGGAAGGACCCTGAGGCCATTATGAAATCATTCAATCACTTAAATTCACTGCCGGAATGCCGACTATCCTAACTGTTACTTTTGTGCTTTTCCCCCCGAGTCCCATCAGATAAATGCAGAAATATTATCTCAAATTAGAAAACAACTGCTTTATTCCACATCGAACTGACTTTTCACCAATCAACCTACCATTTGACGATATATCGTCTGAGCCAAGACGAATGAATTTAAATTAACCATACATAAGAATACTTTTGATTTTTGGTGTTTATTAATGAGCATTGGTCACTTTAGTGCAGGAAAGAACGCGGACTGACAGAGTTTGAGAAGAGAGTAATGGGGATAATAAGTTTGGATCCAAGGCGAAAGCATCAAGAGGAAGCTGGAGAAACCTGCATAACAAAGGGCTTCGTGATTCGTACTGCACGCAAAATGTTGTTAGGATTACGCAATCAAGAAGGTTTATATGAATGAGAAAAGTAGGGAGCACTGGAAAGACTGGGTATGGGTATCAAGTTTTATTCGAGAAAACCTGATGAAAAGGAGCCACTTGCCCGACCTAGACTTAAACGGAAGTATAATATTAAAATAGGTCTTAATTAAATAATATAGAAGAGTATAAACTGGGTTCATTTGTGTTCCAATAGAAACAAATGGCGGGTTCTTGCGATTCCCTCCATGACATTCGGATCCCATGAAATGCAGAGAACCTGTACGCTAGCTAAAAAAAATTAGCCTCTCTAAAAAAGCTTTGCTCCACGAATTGCATCATTACTCTTCTTCTCCTCCTCCTCTAATAACTTCGTATAAAGAATCAGCCGTATAAAAAGTAGCCAGTATAAACTTCACCTTTGCATTAAATGGCTATGGAATGTATTAAACAGCAGCTAACTCCATTACACTGCAACCGCGCAGATGTCCTCACTTGTTACTTTACACGGATGTGATACCCATAGGTGGGACTATGAACATTTCAGAATCAATTGTCAAAGAGCGACAAAACAATGATGACAGCATCGCCAATAGTTAGAGGACGCTCATATGACGTTCAGTACCACAAGGACTTAAGTACAAAAAAAGGTAAGTTTACAGGACAGCCACATGTGGCACTGGTACCAAAATAATATTAGTCGCTTATAGTTTATATTAATTATAAAATTCCTAGGTTTCTCTGAAGACATAGACTTAGTCCCACAACCATGGTAGAACAGACTGGAAGAAGACGATAACCGAATGCGCCCTGTGGTGGCTGATAAAATACATTCTAAATTTTCTAAAAAGTTTTAGGTTTTCACGGCGCGGATTTTTTATAGGTGTCTTCCGATTTTCGACAACACGAAAGCTGTAAGCTGGACTTGAGTAGACATAATCCTTTAACCCAAAAAATAAAGGTAGCATGTTTCTCCGAAACGTCAGTATTCACCCACAGAACTACACGGTATCAAACTCGGAAAGCCACGATCAGAAATTACAAAATATGTGCAAAAAGGAACAACTCAGGCGCGTTCCATCTCTTCTTCTGTTTAATTATCTCGAAAACTGTAAGAATAAAAAAAGTGAGTACATAAAAGTACGTTTCGTTTTCTTCGAGACATTTGGTTGGAAATATATTAATTATGGTTAGAAATTAGTTAACGGTACTCAGGTGACAGCAGAAACGCAAACAGTTAGTTGGAAGTGTACGTTATTGTCGTAAGATTTTAACCGACATGTACACTGCCTTGTTCACAACATCCCACCACTCGTCCCTAACTTGAGCCATATTAATTCATTCCACCTCCTACAGTCTTGTTTCTTTAATGCCTATTCTAATTTTATTCTCCAGTCTACATATACGTCTTCCCAGTCGTTTCTATCCTTTGGCTTGTCACATCAAAAACACGTACGCATTTTTCCCCTTCCTCATCCTCCTTGATTTAATCACCCTAATATTACTACATTTGATGACAACGACAAATAATGAACCCCTGTACTATGCAGTTTTCTCTAGGTCCTGTAACTCCAAACGTGTTTCTCAACTTAGTGTTCTAGAAGAACTTAATCGATTCTTCCCCTTTAATGTGTTAGATTAAGCTCCATGCAGCCAATGTGTATAAACCAAGAACCTATTCCACATTAAACACTCAGTCTCCATCACAAAAATATGTAGGTTAATGTTAAGTGGAGACTTAATTCCTGTTTAGGGTGAGAATCATACAAAACGTGAAAATATTCTGCATGATTTTAATGTTAAAACACGGAGTATTCAGAAAAGAATATACATTCCGGATATTTGAGAGCAGAGTACTGAAAACAAAATTGGGAATAACAAGAAGGGTGTAACATGAAACCGGAGAAAGTTGCGTAATAAAAGTTTCACGATCTGTACTATACACCGAATATTTTTCAGGTAGGCAAATTAAGGGAAACGAGATGGGCGAAGCATGTGGCACGTATGAGGGAGAATTGTAAAAACCAAGAGGGTAAAAAGACTTGGAAAACTTAAGCGCAGATGGAAGATAATATTAAACTAGGTCTAAAGAAATAAGCTAGGGGAAAGAGAATTTGAGTCATCTGGGTCAGGGAAGGGACAAATGGTGTAGTTTTAAGAATGCCAGCACAAAAATGCTGATTTCAGTGAATATTGTGAATGAGTAACTGGTATCCTTTTAAGAAGGACTCTGCTCCGAGAAGTTGATTAAAGTAGGTGACGCACGTATGTGCTTGAAAGGGTAGACGCAGATTTACCTCCATCCTTGACGGCGGTTTTACTATATCAATTTCCCCGTTAGTTATGAAATGATCCCTAAATCCGCTGCGTTACTCGCTTCGAAAACTAAACAGTAATTTCCTGATTTTCTGCCATTTTCGTTTCCTTAACTAACTGTAACCTCCTCCCAGAAAAATCTTTTAAAATAGAATACCTGTATTTTAACAGCACTTCGTTCTCAACCTTTCAACATCACAGCACCACCGTCCTTCACTGTCATCTCCATAAGCTTAACAGCAGAACACGGAATAAATAACTTCATTAGAAGACCAACTACCAACTAAAGTGAAAGTTCTGAGCCAGAATATGGCACCTGATATTCACGACCAGTTCCACACTAATCTCATCAACAAAATTACAAATTCAACATCTATGTGATAATGAAACCAACGCACAAACATTTTCACACTAATATGATAAACAAACCAATGTGTTTCACTCTAATCTGATCACAACCTATTGTACTTCTGGATAATTTCATAACATAATATGCTTCATATTAATGTCAACATACCCTAATATAATTCATACTAACATAATAATGATACCAAAATATTTCGCATTAATCTGATGACACCCAAGTATTGTGCGCAACACTGATAACGAAATGAACGTAATTCACACTTACCTGATTACCACCCCAATCACACCACAACCTAATATACTTCACCCTAATCTCACCATAACCTAATGTTCTTCACCCTAATCACACAACCTAATGTACTTCTCCATAATCTCAACACAACCTAATGTACCGCACCCTAATCTCAGCACACGCTTATGTTCATCAACCTAATCTCAACACAACCTAATGCACTTCACCCTAATCTCACCATAACCTAATGCATCGCACCCTAATGTCACCACGACCTAATGCACTTCACCCTAATCTCAACACAACATAATGTTCTTCACCCTAATCTCACCACAACATAATGTACTTCATCCTAATCTCACCACAACATAATGTTCTTCACACTAATCTCACCACAACATAATGTATTGCATCATAATCTCACCACAACATAATGCACTGCATCCTAATCTCACCACAATATAATGTTCTTCACCCTAATCTCACCACAACATAACGTTCTTCACCCTAATCTCAACAAAACCTAATGCACTGCACCCTAATCTCACCACAACATAATGTACTGCATCCTAATCTCACCACAACATAATGTTCTTCAACCTACCCTCACCACAACATAATGTTCTTCACCCTAATCTCACCACAACCTAATGCACTTCACCCTAATGTCACCACAACATAATGTATTGCATCCTAATCTAACCACAACATAATGTTCTTAGCCCTAATCTCACCACAACATAATGTATTGCATCCTAATCTCAACACAACATAATGTTCTTCACACTAATCTCACCATAACATGATGTTCTTCACCCTAATCTCACGACAACCTAATGCACTGCACACTAAACTCACCACAACCTAATGTACTTCAATCTAAACTCACCACAACGTAATGTACTTCCCCCTAATCTCACCATAACATAATGCACTGCAACCTAATCTCACCACAACCTAATGTACTTCAACCTCATCTCACCACAACCTATTATACTGCATCCTAATCTCATCACAACCTAATGTACTTCACCCTAATCTCACCACAACCTAATGTACTGCATTCTAATCTCACCACAACATAATGTTCTTCACCCTAATCTCACCACAACCTAATGTACTTCACACTAATCTCACCACAACCGAATGAACTTCACCCTAATCTCACCACAACCTAATGTACTGCATCCTAAAATCATAACAACCCAATGTACTTCACACTAAACTCACCACAACCTAATGTACTGCATCCTAATCTCACCACAACATAATGTTCTTCACCCTAATCTCACCACAACCTAATGTACTTCACACTAATCTCACCACAACCTAATGTACTTCAGCCTAATCTCACCACAACCTAATGTACTGCATCCTAATCTCACCACAACCTAATGTACTTCACCCTAATCTCACCACAACCTAATGTACTACATCCTAATCTCACCACAACCTAATGTACTTCACACTAATCTCACCACAACATAATGTTCTTCGCCCTAAACTCATCACAACCTAATGTACTGCATCCTAATCTCACCACAACCTAATGTACTTCACACTAATCTCACCACAACATAATGTTCTTCACCCTAATCTCACCACAACTTAATGTACTTCACCCTAAACTCACCACAACCTAATGTACTTCACAATAATCTCAACACAACATAATGTTCTTCACCCTAATCTCAACACAACCTAATGTACTTCAAACTAATCTCACCAGAACATAATGTTCTTCACCCTAATCTCACCACAACCTAATGTACTGCATCCTAATCTCAACAAAACCTAATGTACTGAATCCTAATCTCACCACAACCTAATGCACTTCACAATAATCTTACCACAACATAATGTTCTTCACACTAATCTCACCACAACCTAATGTACTGCATCCTAAACCCACCACAACCTAATGTACTGCATCCTAATCTCACCAAAACCTAATGTACTTCACACTAATCTCACCACAACATAATGTTCTTCACCCTAATCTCACCACAACCTAATGTACTTCACACTAATCTCACCACAACATAATGTTCTACACCCTAATCTGAACACAAACTAATGTACTGCATCCTAATCTCACCACAACCTACTGTACTGCATTCTAATCTCACCACAACCTAATGTACTTCACACTAATCTCACCACAACCTAATGTACTTCACCCTAATCTCACCACAACATAATATTCTTCACCCTAATCTCACCACTACATAATGTTCTTCACCCTAATCTCACCACAACCTAATGTACTGCATCCTAATCTCACAACAACCTAATGTACTTCAAACTAATCTCACCACAACATAATGTTCTTCAACCTAATCTCACCACAACCTAATGTACTGCATCCTAATCTCACCACAACCTAACGTACTTCACACTAATCTCACCACAACATAATGTTCTTCACCCTAATCTCAACACAACCTAATGTACTGCATCCTAATCTCACCACAAACTAATGTACTTCACACTAATCTCACCACAACATAATGTTCTTCACCCTAATCTCACCACAACTTAATGTACTTCACCATAATCTCACCACAACCTAATGTACTTCACACTAATCTCACCACAACATAATGTTCTTCACCCTAATCTCACCACAACCTAATGTACTTCACACTAATTTCACCACAACATAATGTTCTTCACCCTAATCTCACCACAACCCAATATACTGCATCCTAATCTCACCACAACCTAATGTACTGCATCCTAATCTCACCACAACCTAATGTACTTCACACTAATCTCACCACAACATAGTGTTCTTCACCCTAATCTCACCACAACATAATGTTCTTCACCCTAATCTCAGCCCAACCTAATGTACTACATCCTAATCTCACCACAACCTAATATACTGCATCCTAATCTCACCACAACCTAATGTACTTCACACTAATCTCACCACAACCTAATGTAATTCACCATAATCTCACCACAACATAATGTTCTTCACCCTAATCTCACCGCAACATAATGTTCTTCACCCTAATCTCTACCACAACCTAATGTACTGCATCCTAATCTCAACACAACCCAATGTACTTAACACTAATCTCACCACAACATAATGTTCTTCACCCTAATCTCACCAGAACCTAATGTACTGAATCCTAATCTCAACACAACCTAATGTACTTCACCCTAATCTCACCACAACCTAATGTACTTCAACCTAATCTCACCACAACCTAATGTACTGCATCCTAATCTCACCAAAACATAATGTTCTTCACCCTAATCTCACCACAACCTAATGTACTTCACCCTAATTTCACCACAACCTAATGTACTGCATCCTAATCTCACCACAACTTAATGTACTTCACACCAATCTCACCACAACCTAATGTACTGCATCCTAATCTCACCACAACGTAATGTACTTCACACTAATCTCACCACAAAATAATGTTCTTCACCCTAATCTCACCACAACCTAATGTACTTCATCCTAATCTCACCACAACCTAATGTACTTCACACTAATCTCACCACAACATAATGTTCTTCAAGCTAATCTCACCACACCTTAATGTACTTCACCCTAATCTCACCACAACTTAATGTACTTCACACTAATCTCACCATAACATAATGTTCTTCACCCTAATCTCAACACAACCTAATGTACTTCACACTAATCGCACCACAACCTAATGTACTTCACCCTAATCTCACCACAACCTAATGTACTGCATCCTAATCTCACCACAACATAATGTTCTTCACCCTAATCTCACCACAACCTAATGTATTTCACCCTAATCTCACCACAACCTATGTACTGCATCCTAATCTCACCACAACCTAATGTACTTCACACTAATCTCACCACAACCTAATGTACTTCACCCTAATCTCACCACTACCCAATGTAATGCATCCTAATCTCACCACAACCTAATGTACTTCACACTAATCTCACCACAACATAATGTTCTTCACCCTAATCTCACCGCAACCTAATGTACTGCATCCTAATCTCACCACAACCTAATGTACTTCACACTAATCTCACCACAACATAATGTTCTTCACCCTAATCTCACCACAACCTAATGTACTTCACACTAATCTCACC